>JAABUP010003215.1_pt1 | contig 29215 bp, 35 predicted proteins | sample 5559201 | NCBI WGS metagenome assembly JAABUP01 (sample SAMN10711887, study PRJNA513373) | rock metagenome | isolation source: Antarctica rocks | place: Antarctica | reverse complement strand
ACCATTGTACTCTCTTGCATTCCAGAACGCAGACATAAGTGACATATTGACGCTGGTTACCTTCTGCAGCAGGTGCGCTTTGACAGAGGCACTTTGCTGCCTCCACACCACTACAATGGGGTCCTGTCTCAAAGCCTGGTAGCGCTTTCGCTCCAGGTTTTGTCTCCACATTCTCTGAATGCGGCTTGCAGACTTTACTTCTGCGCACATCTGCACAGCAGTCTTGAAATCACACATAGGCCAATGGCCCTCACTGCTGCTGACCGGAGGAAGCTATCTGGCAGCTGCACTCTCACTAGCGGCTGCTTCTGACACTTGTGCAGCACAATGATCACCTGATTGCGCATCTCGAGCAACACGTAGCTGGGCACCTTGAAGCTGATGCCAGCCTGCCGGTAGGCATGCTCCAAGTCTGCCTCAGACAAGAATGCTACAAGGTCGTCCTGTAGGCACGCTAAAAACTAAGCTTGCAGCAACAAGGGAAGAAACAATCCAGCTGAGACTGACGAACAACAACTCGCACCTGGTCCACCTTGACCTCAAGCAAGTTGAGAGCTGTTTCTGAGACTATCTTGACTGCTTTCCCGGCTCCACGGCCAGCCGTGCCAGTCAATGCAAGAGACAGCTTCACTGGAGCGATCCATACATGAAAACCGAGTTTCACACATTGTTTCCCACTCCAAAAAACGGATTGCAGAACATGGCCCGGTAGCGCCATAAAAGCTGGCATCGTTGCTATGCCTCGTGATGAGTTGAGGGTATGAGCTTAGACAGCAGGCTGCATATAGCAGGGTTCCAAGCACGAAATCAAGCACGTCTGTCGGGAACACACGTCGCACGTTTCGCGGATGGATGCAGCAGTTGTGAATGGAGTCTGCTGTGTTACGCGTTTGTGAATTTACGCGTTTGACCTCGTTTGAGCAATCCCGATAAATCGCATTTTCTCTTTGTTGAGGACAGCGACATCCCCAACTTGATATGCCAGTCAGGCTTGCGAGTTGTAGTCACAAGTCTCACATCCATGCAGACATCCATGCTAGATCGGAGCGTGGCCCGTACGCAAAGAGAGAAACCGCAATACCAGCCATACAAACCTTCGCACGGGTGTCGCTTGAGTCGCTGACGTACTGGACACTCAAAGGATCGTTATGTAGATCGCCTCCAACAGCAAGTCCACCATTTCATGTGCACATTCTGGCAGCCCTTGCTGCCCCAGCAAAACAGCTCATCATAACAGGTAAATCATGATGTGCAAGGCTGATTTGCAGAAAGCACTTCATGACCCCACCAGAATTCAGCAGCTGACAAGATTGGCCATAAAGACCAAAAGGCCTGAACGTTTGATGTGAGCGCAGCTTACAACCCCTGCAAAGTCAGTCGGGGCTGCCCCGGGAGCATGCAGGTGAGAGCCTTGCGGAGCTCTTGGAGGGGTTTCATAATGTCACCAACCTTTGGAACAAAAACAATTCCATAACCATGAGACTTGTTGTGTCTGACAGGTTGCAAGTAAGCAGCTCACGAGCTCGGAAAGTGCTTAGCACTATCCCTCAACCAGAAAGCATCACTGCGGCTGCTGAGCAAAAGTATGGTTTAGAGAGCACCAGCAGGACTAGCAGCAGTGACATTCCAAAACTCCGTAAAGTCTGCTGCCACCAAAACAACTGGTGGCAGCATACCACCAGGTGTATAATAGTCATGCCCACAGTTGTATGATTGGGATGTTTGGCACAGTCGAACTGTAAGATTGCGCTGATTTTGCCAGTGGGGCTGTGCATCTCATAAGGCTGACAGCTCTTATGCAGGGCAAGACTGGACTGTGGTCTCAGCTTTTGGCTGAATCATGACTAAAGTGCAAATTGAGCTTTAGGCAAACGCCAGTGTCCTTGACAAAACCACGCACAATCTCCAAAATGTACCCTTACAACTTGCTAACCAACTGAATTCAAGCATCAGAAAGCCCATGCTCAGATAACCTGCTGAAGGTCAAGCAACATCTTCTCAGCCTCATCTGTTCTGCCAAAATCGTTGAGCCACTCAGACAGCCTGAATGCATCCCTGACCAGATTGTTAGCACACAGCTCTGCTCGAACATATATGTGGCCTTGCTGAATGGCAACTCTCAACATGTACATGGCATGTCCCGTCTCATAGCTCTTGCCCTTGTATGGCATGCTCCTGAAAACGCTTTCTTTTCATGTGCCTGCCTCAAAAGTGTCCTGGTCTGTCCTCTATGCCTCGCTGTGCCGCAAACAATGGCAGCACCAACCAGTCAGTACACCCGAAACCCTGGAGGCCTGTCACTAATGTGACATGACAGCAGCTGAGCTTGTTGTCTTGACGTCCTGTCCTCAGCATGCAACAGAACACGTATGTGATGCTCAAGCATTGCACTGTGCCATGCAATGCTTTTCAGGCCAGCATGCACATCCTCCAATGAATGGCAGAGACTGCTTGTGCAGCGACATAGTGAGCTTGCCACAGCACTCATGTCAATGCCAGGCAACAGCATGCAGAATGCAGCAAGACTTACTCGTCAAATGGAACCTGGAACGGTCAGCAAGTGTATATCCTGGCGCTTTTGATCAAGCTTTGGTGCAGTCTTGCAGCGCTGCAGAGCGCTGCTTCTGTCCACGTATGAGCGCGCCAGCCTGATCAGATCTGCCAGATCACTGTCAGTCAAATATACAAGGGCAACAAAGTCCTTTCAGCTGGGCATGTGCAGCTTGCTGAGACAGCGTCATCCATAGACTCGTGTGCGTCAGTGCAAAGGCCATTTGGTTGTGGGCAGCAATTCTGCACAGCACCACTAGTAGGTATGTGTATGCAGCGCCTCATACATTTGAAAACTGAACACTTCCTTAAATACAAGGCATAGCTATCTTAGACGTCGCTGATGCTAGTGTCAAATGCAGATAGTCACAACAAATGCGGATCAGCACATCACTGTGCAGCTTCATTACAGATGCCATGTCAGGGCAACACACATTGACGCTGCCATACCTTTCCTGATGTCACATTGAAGTCTCCAGTCCTCCAACTCCAGGCTGATAACCGATGCTTTACTCAGCAGGAGAACAGCATATCTATTTAGCAGCCAGTCATAGACAATGTGCACCAATACGAGTGGCAGACCTGAGGACTGGCATGTTCACTGCATTGCAGATGCATTGCTAGGAAGTGGGTATGGATGTTGTGTCCTTGTCAATGCGTCTATTGCACTCGCCTTGTTAGCGCACGTTCTTTGGGGCAACCTAGTGTGTGATGTAAGTAGGTGTTGGAGCGCAAAACCAGCTTCAGACACACCTAGTAGAGACTTTGCAAATAACAGCTAGCTTTCCTTCAAATTTACTATATGGTAGGAACGTTTTCACAATTTGATGGTCAAATGTATGGATCCTAATGCAGTCGGCGTCAGTGGTGTTAATGTCTGACATTTTAGGAAAGCGATGTGAAAGAGTGATGTTGTAGCATGTATTGTGATGCTGCATGCTGTGTGGATTTATATGTGACATCGGTGCAAGTGACCTGGTGCAACAATATGCTTTCCACTTCAGCCCTGGGCCTGAGAAGCTGAGGGCCTGAGGGCCAGGTTTTCATGTGTGTGAAGTCTTTTCAATCCATCAGAGATGGCCAGGCCTCTATCTTGCCTTTGCCTTGCAGATTTAGGCATCGATGGCCATTTGCAGCAATTTCACACGGAAATCTAGCAAAATAACAGGGCCTGAAGTTACCAGTTGCTGTCACTCGGTCAATGTAGATGTTCGACACGACCCTGTGCTGAGAGCTATCGCGATCAGCCTGGGTACATAGGCACCTTGCCCGCCGGCAGCACTGCTGGCAGACTGCCACCAAAAAGTCACATATTGTCCCTGTGTATATACACCTGATATACATACATACCTGGTATGTATACCTGACGGTATGCAATTTGTTGCCTGCATAGCCCTGCTTGACAGAGTTGTGATTATGCTGTGTGCAGGCTCACAACAACAAAAGTCTTAACTTATTGTGTGAAGTTTGTCAAGTGAAGGCACAGGGGTATGCATGACCAGTTTGCCGGTGGCATGGTGAAGCCGTCTGAATGCAATGCGCTGTCAGTGAAGGTCATAACAAGCTGGGCAGAATGGCTATCTCATTTCTTGCTTGTGTGCTCAACTGTTTTTGCTTGAGCTTCTGCAGGTCTACTGTGGAATCTGTTCATCAACTACACTTGACTGCTGCTGATTCAGCAGGTCTACTCAATGGATGCTGACTCAGCACCAGGCATAGCAGGTGTTCCCCTCCCTTCTACCTTCACAGGTCCCCCCAGAGGCTTTGCTTGTGCTGCATAATCCGGGATCATCTTCTTCTCTGCCATTTCCTTGAAAAGCCTAATATACATCTACAGCAGGAAAGCTTGTGTCAAATGCCATTCAATAAATCGCATAGCGCCGCAACATCTGAGCCGTAATGTGTATCACTGGTATGGCAAGCACATGCAAATCACTCATTCAGCTTTGCAAAAAATTGACACTTGAGCCTTAGCATAAACATGTATGCAAAGATGCACAGCATGGAAGTACGTGCATGCATATAGAGCCACCAGCAAGCATGGTGTCATGAGATAACATCTTTTGCTCTCATTTGCATGAGTAAATGGCCTTCAGAGCCGACCATGGGTGTCACAAGGCTGTGTCACATGAAGTGCTGTAGTGACCTGATGCAACAGTCGCTGTACCTTATCAGTGTCTACAAGCATGCCATGGAATCCTGCTTGCTTGAGCTTGTTGCAATTTTGGAACCAATCACTGGGCTGATTAAAGACAAAGTCTGCAAAGGGCCACGTGGCAAGCTCATCCCATCCTGCTGATATCAGCCCATACTTCTGCACCAACACAAGCATAGTGTAAACAATAACTGTTACATGTTGCAGAGTGTGTGGCCTGACTGCAATCACAATGTCACGTAAACATGGCGATTCACATGGCCACAAGTGATGGTGCTCATGGAAAACAGCTGAGGGGCTTTTGAAGCTTAAGACGGTGCAAGGTCACTTCACAGGATAAAGTTGGATACAGATATAGAAAGGACGCATAACACCAGACAAAGGCAGAGGGGAAAAGGCCTACAAGGGAGGCTTGGGTTGGGCTGGGGGTCAGGGGAGGCAGGTAGAGTAGCAAGGACAGCATGTCACACATTTGCAAAACTGAACTCAAAGCTGCACCTTGACAACCTTGTCCCAGAGCTCCTTCTTATCAGGAGTGCCCATCATGCTAACAAGCTCTATGTGAAGATTGGGTCCTGTCTCCATGCCAAAGTGCTTGGCAATCTTGGGCCACAACTCCTTCCATCTGAACAGGTCTCCATTGTTGATGTTGTAGGCCTGATTTTCACAGGCTTTGTGCGTTGATAGATGAATGGTGGCATCACTCAACATGTCCACATCTGTCACATCATTGACAGCATTCCAGGCAAAATCGCTGCCAGGAAACCTGCACAGGAAAACAAACATGTGACATGTAACAAAACATGCCACAAATTATGCTCGTAAAATGCTGTTCTGTGCTCACATGGGTCCAGTTCTTGCACTTCATGTGTGCATGCTGTAGAGTCACCACGTGCATGAGTGTGACCATGACACGATACTGCGGATGAACTGGACAGGAAGATTCCTCAGGAGGTGCAGCCGCAAGTCTGTTTGGCACGAGAAGTCACTGAGCAATGTATGCTAAGCCCAGTAAGTTTTCATGCCATGCTGTTTTCATGCCAACACATCTCGGGTACATCTGTATCTTATGGCAGGACCTGCTGATTGTCAACTGCTGAAAAGCTCCTGAAGGTGACTTGTCAGAGCAGGCACATCAGCAGTGTGAGTGAGAGGGAGACCGAATACCTTGCAACATTCACAAACGTGTAATGAACCGCAACACTTTATAACACAGCGCCAGGGGCTATGCAATAATACCTGAGAGGGAGACCCAGCTCTTTACAGATGACAGCATACAAGGCAATAGACGTGGTTATGTTCATGTAGCTTCCCTTACTCACTCCTGCCACTGGATTTGGCCGCAATGAAGACCTGCACTAGCAGCATCACACTCACATATACATGTATCATATCTACACAGACAAAATTGTGCACAGCAGCAATACATGAGTCAGTTCATGCAAACTGTCAAGAGCATGCACACCCTGTTGCTCTTGCGTCTCTACATGCACATGCACATGCACAAGCCGTGTAATGTCACGGTAACAGCCAAGTAGAGGCACACATGCCTGTCCCAGTCAAGACCACACTGCCTCACCTAGCATCAAGTAGGGTTGCAGCACATGTACAATTTGATATATTGGTCAGCAGCAACCCTGCTGGGGTGATGCACAGCATTGAAGAGGTGCACAAAACCGTGCCGTGCCTTCCCAGAAGCAGTTGCAAAACCAGCAGGGCACAGCAAAGTAGCAGAAGCTATTTCAGGGTGGATGCAGAAACAATTTGACAAAACCAAGGTCTGTGTTCAGCACGGGAGGCTGTTGAACGCAGCAACTCCGAGCAAATGGAAACACAATTGTGTGAGTATCTGTAATCACCAGGTAAAACAAGGTGACCACGCTGAAAGGCAAGAGCATACCAAGTCCATTTGGCACCTTGAGCTCTTCTCTCTTCACAGTAGTCTTGCATGTTGTAGTAGAAGTTGGGAGGCATATGCCTGAACAAAAGGCTGCCATTGTGACAACAGCAGCAGAAGAGTGCAGCCACAATCAAAATCATTTCATTACATTGACACCATGTTAGGATCTTGACAGCCATGTGTCTGACTTGTCTGCTGCTGTCAGCTGGTTGAATGTGAATATGGAATTGTATGCAGTCTATCTGCTTGGGACATTTGAGAGACCATGCACAACTTTGTAAATTACCAAGTGCACTGTCCTATCTTTTGGCCAAGCTCGCTTCTGAATATATCTGCCAGCACACTACAATAGCGCTATATATTGCTTAGCACAGAAAGCCTGACCAGGCAGTGAAAACAGGCTGTGTCACGGAGTGTTCATCAGCCAGAAGACAGCAATGCATTAGGTGCATTGGCTGTACCTAGCTGCCAAGATTGTTGCACATGACAATGCGCGTTCAGTGCAGAGTGCATAAGGAAAAGGAGTACCTGGGATCACTTTCATGGCAAGGTGTCTTGATAGGGCCCACTGCCTGTCCTGCAGAAACAGGAGCATATGAGATCCTGCAGGTCTGAAAGCGACAGTGCATTTTGAGGGGGGGAGATAGGGCTTTTGGGACTTTGGGGGTGGGGGGGCAGGGAGGGGGTCATCAATTTTGAGCAGCATGATTGGGCCTTGGCAACAAGCCCATAACCAGGACGAGTCAAACTTAATCAGCAGTGCCAGCACGCATAATGGTGTCCAATCTTGCTGTAAGCTTGTCACATTTGAAAAGCATACTGGGAGCTGCTGGTTGTGTTGTTTGTCACAGAGACCAATACGAGCTTTCACCAAGTAAATGTCTGTTGGTACTCAGTATGGCCAAGCAGAAACTATGATCTTACCATACCACTTGCCGCCAGAATTGAAGTATACATGCTGCAGATTTGAACCTGCTGCTTCCAGTCCTTCAATGATGTTTTTGTGCATGCCAAAGTTGATCTCGATGTCCTTCACATCGTCTCCAGAGAACACAAATGCATTCTGCATTGCACATCAGAGATGACCAGAACATACAGTCAGCAAGGCTGCTGATAGGCTGCTGATACAAACAAAGATACTAACAAAGCACTTTCTGCAAAATTGTTCTGCCAATAGACCTGTGCAGAACTGCAGAAGTGTACATTGCCTGCAGAGTTCCCACAATTTGTGTAGTTCGTGTGTGCAGCACTTGATGGCTGTGATGATACCGGTATGTACCTGGTACAGATGCGTCACTGCATGCATGCCAGACAGGAGTCAGTAAATAATGGTTTTCAAGCATGTATGGCTCATATGCAGAGGTCAGCGCCGAGACAACAGTGCGTGGAGACGTCACATGCATTTTTCTTCTTAAGCGTACCATCCTTGACGCCATTTGATTTCAGTCCGTCCTTGACTTTCTGAGGGTCCAGCAAGTCAAGCTTGACATGCTCAACGTGCGCAACTGGCAAGTCGTAAAGATCCCGTCGGCTCACACCGTAGACCTTGCCGAATCGGGCGTCCTTGAGCAAGTGCCTCACCAAATGAATGCTGCTTATACCAGTCGCCCCTGTGCATAGCGCAACAAATTTCTCGCCCTTGTGGTCGGACCGATCGGAGCTCGAGGCGTCTGTATTCCAGTTGGTTGCGGTCAAAGGCGCGACCATTTTGGCTCTCGGCGAAAAAGTGCGTATCGCGGCGTTCGATGTGTTGGAACTCTCGGTCGCTTGTCCAGTGCATTCGTGCATGTGCAGTACTGTCCGACTCGTAGGGAATGCAAACGTTTAGTAATCCCATCCTTGACGCCGTAATTCGGTAATCCTACACGTAAGACTTTCAAAATGCTTTTATGCTTGCTGCGCGCGTATCGACACGAAAAGATGTTGCATCGCAGGTTCGGCGCAAAGGTTGAAGCAGTACCAGCTGTATTGGTCATCACATGGCTATTGGCAGCCAGCGGCAGTGTTCTGAGCCTGCCGGCAGCAAGCTCACGCGCGGATTCCAAGCCTGTCGAAAACTTGGTGGCTGCCGCGCATAGTGCTCTGCGGCAGGGCGATAAAGCTTCTACTGCAGTGACGCCGGAAGATGATGGCGACGTTGACCGCCACAGAAAGACCAGCTTCACTTCACCTGTTGACGGGTACTTCGTCCAGGCAAGGCATGCGCTGTAGCACAAGGAGAGCGAGTGCCCGAACATCTGATATGTGACTGACACATAAGGCTGCTTGGATTAGGAGCGAGCTTCTAGAGCCCTCCCGGAGCCTGGACAGCACAAGAACTTTGGGGCACTGGTTCCCTGGGATCAGGTCATATCCAAACTAAATGAGGGTGAGATTGTAGTATGGGAACCTGTATCAGGTGTTTCGGGCAAGGAATGCTCATGGCCGAATTGCAAAGTCGTAAAGTCAGTTGCCCCTGTCTGCAGAAACCAAGCTACTATTCTTGATCCGCCACGGACAGGCCTGGTCAAACTATCTTGAAGAGGTCCTTGGTCCTGACCTTTGGTATGGTGTTGTTTCCAAATGTGGTTTTACCACAGGCAACGGCACCGACTACCAGATATTTGATGCTGGTGAGTGGTCTGTCAAAGCATGTGTGCCTTGTGGGGTCTGACTGCTTCAGACAAATGCCCTGAGCACTCTCCTTTTTCTGGCCAAATAGTTTGTCTGGTGAATGCTACATAAGGCATCCATGCCAGCATGTGCCAGAGCAGTTTTTTCTATAGCACAGACAGATCTTGATTGCCAGAAGATGTTGTGTTGTTACAGAGTTGACAGATGCTGGGCAGGCACAGGCTGAGAACTTACATGCCATGCTTGGCAGCAACTCCACATACAACACCATCACTGGCAATCTGCCTACACGTGCCATTGTCAGTCCCCTTAGCAGGTACAAACTCATTCCTACTGCCCCTGGTGTCCCAGCCCTGTCAATCCAGGCTCTAGGCTATGCTTACAGTCTTGTTGCTGCATCTGCACCATGCCTGCAGCTGCAACCCTACCAGCGCTTACCATCATCAGTCAGAGCTGCTAGAATTTCACACCTTGCCTGTTGCGGCTCGTTGACGGCTACCTGCTTGTGAGATGTTTCACTTCTATGTGAGTGGCTGCTAAATGCAGCTTTCGCAGCGGATGTTCAGTAAGTGGCATTTTAACATGCATGGTCTGGCATGCTTCAGCTGCCCTGAGCATTACCAAGTTGTGCAGTATGACGCTAGCTTGCTGACTGTGCATGAGTGGCCCTCACAGCCCATGATTTGATGTGCAGGTGTTTGGACACTGCGTCCATTGTATTGGCTGATATGCCAGTGACCAACATCAACACAGAGGAGCTGATTAGGGAGACTCTAGGGTCAGACACCTGTGATGCAAGGCGCAGTGTTTCAGATCCCCCTGGAGGGGGCAAGCCCGAGACTGGGCCTTGTGCTTTTGACAGGGGCCTCAAGTCCAAGTACCCCCAATACGACTTCCCAGGTCAGGCCTGACTTGTGACCAGGCTGATAGTACTATGCAGACATTCATACATGCTCAAGCAAATAGCGCTTTGCAGCATGGCATGGAATGGCCTGTCTTGCCATGATATCATGGCATCACAGTCAAGACGAGGAAAATGAAGCATATGCGCATGGCATACTATGACATACAATGGTGCATATGCACATGACATACAATGGTGCATATGCACATGACATACTGATGCGCCAGCCCACAGGCCGGAGCCCTTGAGCCCCCCTTCCAGCATCTGTATGAGATCCTCATGTGTCCGCAGCTGCAGGGCATTCTGTGCAAGCACTGTCTCTGGTCTGACTCTGCTCAGGTTGGCAAGCTGCACTTCATTATGCTGCTGCTCCTTGCTGTCATCTGATGCTGGTCCTGTATCTTGCCCTACAGGGGGCTCTGACTGATTGCCAATCTTGCTCGAGTGGTCATGAGTACAAAGGCCACTTTGCAGCTGCTCATCAGAACGTAGGCTGGGAGTGGCTAGTCTGGCTGCATTTAGTTGAGTGTTGTGCTGGTCCACAAGCCTGACACCAGCTCTATGCAGCTGCTTTGGCTGCTGTTGCAAGGGCCGTCTGTCAGTGTGTGCAGGGGACTGCTGGGAGGCAGAAGGCCGCTGCTGATCATGGGTACCCCCATCCTGGATGCCTTCATCTTGAGTGGGGACAGAGTATTGGAACCCCTGCTGCTGGGGTTGCTGAAGAAGCGCAAAGCCAGGTTTGCCATGCTGTTGCAAGTCAACATGTTGCGAGGGTGACTTTGGCTGGCTATTGGGCTGAGGATGAGAGGAAGTCTGGTGGACAACTGTGTTCTGGCAAGAGTGCAAGGGACGCCGATCAGGCTGGGAGCTGCTGGTAGCTTGCTGAGTGGCAAAGATGTCCAGCTCCTGCAACAGCGCATGAAAGACAGCTCTTTTCAATCCCGAAACGTCTATTTTAATTTAGAAACGTCATCCCTACACTGGAAATCTAAACTCAGAAACGTCTGGGGACAGTAAAAACGCGTTTCTACATTGGGGAGATGTTTTAGATTGGCACAAGGTTGGCCATTGAGAGCAGCACCAAACTGATATGCAAGCCTGGCGAGGAAGCCTCAATGCTGTGCTGCCACTGCCCTGGGTTCTTGTGTATTGTTGCATGTTGGCAGTGCTCATGGGCTCAACACTGCATGTGCAGCACGTTACCTGTCATGAAGGCTATACAACATGCATCATACGGCAGAAGGCATGGTTTCGTTTGGAACACCAAGTTGGATACCTTTATCAATTGTTGCTTTGAGAAGCAACATGGATGAGCAAAGGATACCAGAACCTGCCTCAATGCAGTTTTCGGCTGGGCTTGCACAACGAATGTGGAATGCATATGTCCATATTACGTTTCGCTGTTGCTCAAGTAAGGGTAAGAGAATAGGACAAAACAAGACGAGTATTACAAAATCCGCAGAACATATGATCTGTGCCAGGCTCGATCTGGCGACCTTGAGTGTGTTAGACTCACGTGATAACCAACTACACCAACAGACCTCAAGATCGGATTGATGATGATTTGCCAAAACCGACAAATAACAACCGGTGTTAGCGCCAAAAACGCGATATTACATACATATACATGCAAGTCAGCTTGCTCTTGTACATACTTGCAAAACCAATGCCAAATGCTTACCAGATGGCCATGGCTATAACAACTGCACCGCTGTTGCCTCAATGTTCTATATGGCAATGAGGCATGAGTGCCTACCTGCACATCAGCATCAGATGGCCTCCAGCGCTCCACACCATGTCTATCCACACCTTGCTCCTTACCCCTCACACCAACAGGGGAATCGCTTCTGGCTCTCTTGTGAGCAGCCTTGTCAGCATCAGACACGGCAGGACTGCCCTCTGCAGGCCGCTTGCCTCGCTGCAGTGGCACCGAACTAGGCCACTTAGCAGCAGCCCTTGCCTGTTTAAGCCCATCAGGGCTCCTTGGCGGCAGAGCAACATCAGCAGCTGCATCAGTACCTTCCAGTGCCTGATCGGGCATCCCTGCACGATCTTGCTGTGCTCCAGGGCTGGCCCCTAGGGCATTTTGCAGCTTGCCCATTGCTTCATCAGGCAGGCTCATAAGGCTCTTACACATAGCAACCCCTGGCTGACTCAGCCTGGTGACTGCTCTGCACTGCGGGTCACTGCCTGCTGGAGCAGCTGCTTGGGCAGCAGCAGATTGTTGTGCCATGGTTGCTGTGATGATTGACACCCTCCCAGACAAGGCAGCATCAGCCACCAGGGACTGGTGAAGCAGCTTGGCTGTTGCAGCCTGTGCAGCAAGCCCCAGCCCTGCTTGGTATGCTTGACTGATGACAACTTGTGTGGGGATGATGGTGCTTGCTGCAGTCCTCTGTGAGTGGCCAAGCCAGGCAGGCATGGTGCATGGCAGCGTCGCTACCATAGTCGCTGGGTAACTCAGCGGCAGCTGGTCAGCTGCTTGAGTAGCTTCTACAGTAGCAGCACCCTTAGTCACCCCTGCTAGCTGCTGCTCTGCCTCTCCTGCTGAGTCTTGAGGTCTGTGATCTGGCAACGAGTGATGAGACGCCGCAGGAACGTCTGCCTGTTCTGACACTTGGCTTTGGCCAGAGAGTGCTTGCTCAGCTTGAGCCTGCCCTGCTTCTTCTTCTGGGCTGTCAGCTACCGCTACTACAGTCTTCTGCTGCTGTGACACAGGGCCGTCATTATGGAAGTCCAGCAGTCTGGGTTTTGCTGATGCTGCAGCAGTGGCCATGACTGCAGGTGTGCCTGAGGCTGTCAGCATGGACACAGTCTGTGCTTGCACACCATCAACGCCAGCCACTACTGCTGCCAATGCATGGAATGTCACCTGCTTGACTCCCTTCTCTGCTGCAGATGGAGCATGGTGAATTGGTGGAGCAGCTTCCTGCTTCTGACCAATGTCTGCAGCCATGTGGCTGTCTACCTCCTGGTTAGTCTGCTCATGTCCCTTGACAGCTGGCTGCTCAGACTGCATAGCAAGAGCTCAATTTTGAGTCTACAAAGTCTTTGTATTCAGCACTGTGCCCGCCATGACAAGCGTCTGCTCGGCTTTCATTTTGTGTGAACACATGTTGTGGTAGTAAGCTAGCGGCAACTTGCTAGAGCAGCTTGGTTTTAGCTGCTGACTGACAATGCTGCAGGCCAGTTTGTCATGCTAAGTGTCTTCCCAGATGTGATATGGTGGCAGGCCAGCATTGAAGCTGATGCAGGGATCCAACTCCGCTCACTGCTGGTATGCTGACCTCCCATATCAGGACTGTTTGTGACTGGGAAAGTCATGTGCTGAATGAGTGACCAAATGCATGCACGTGTGAAAGGGCAAGTGAATTTATGAAAGTTGATTGAATGACTGATTGATGAATGAATGCGCGAATGAACAAACCAACAGTTGAGTGAACAAAAGAATCAACGAATAAACAAACAAATGAGCAAACAAAGGAATGGATGATTGCAGGGATGAATGAATGAGGTGCATGCTTGCCTGGTCAGCGGAGTCCGGGACGAGGTCCCTTGCAAGGCAGCCCGCCATGGCAAAGGCTTTGTCCACTGCTGCTTCGTCTGGGCTGCTTTCGCGCCCTATGCTCCCTGCTGCATGACAGCCCATGTCAGACATGGTGCATTGTTGCTGAGTCTCGTCAGATGACCTACCATGACACCGCTGATGTAGTCAGCGATCTGCGCTACATTGGCCACCAGGTTGCTGTGAATGTGTGCAAGCCTCAGCCTGTGTATGCCTGTGTTCATGGCACCTTCTCCCAAGTCAACACTAGCCACTGCGGACATGCAACTGGTGATTTTACAGTCTGTCAATGCACTTATCTGCTGTGAGTCACATCTGTGACGTTGTGGCATGGTTTGCAAAGGTTGTCCATGCAGCGAGGGAGCCTCACCAGGACCATCTTGTGCAGAGGGCGTGGCTTCAGTCTCAAACAGTATTGCATTTGGAGCAGCAGCAGCAGCAGCTTGGGGCTTGTCAGCAGCAGCAGCAGCAGCAGCAGCACCAGGAGCAGCAGCTTGCGGCTTATCAGGATCTGCCTGCTTCTTAGCAGCTGCCTCTGTGGCTTGCTGTAGAGGAGACTTGGTAGGAGACTCTGCAGCGCAATGCCTCAGCTGGAACTGTATGACACGCAAGCATGCAAGCTGTATGTCACATGTGCTGCAACTTTGCCTGATGTGCATTGTAGCTAGGCATAGCATGACAGTCACCAGGGTTGGCGCAGTGGCATGTGCAGTTGGCTCAATTTGCCATATTGTGCTTAGAGGGTGAAAGTTTTGAAGATACAAAGGAAAAGTCATGAAATGCAGGCGCAGGTAATTCAGTACGCTACTTGGCATGATTCTAAGCATGGCAACTGAGTCCAAACAAAAGACAGGCAATGTGCTGCAGTCAGTCTCATGTGGCTATAGAAGACTGCTTGCTGCAAGACACTCAGAACAGCAGCAGCAGCAGTGACATCGAAGCAGCTGTTATTGGCTCATGGCAGTTTCAGTGTTGACTTGATACCTCTTCCTGATAGGGTGAACAGGGACTTGAGCCTGCCTGTCCAGGTGCCTGCCTTGTACCCACATCCAGAAATCTGCCCTTCCACACTCCCATCACCTTCCTTCTGAGACTTCCCTCTAGCCCTGTCAGGAGACTGCTGGCTGATGCCTTTACTGCCTGGAGTCAGCTTCTGGGCACTCTTGCCAACAGCAGTACCCAGCTGTTGGCTGTGACTCTTTGCGCCTGGCTTGACCGGGGTTTTACCAGTAGGGGCTTTCTCGGCAGTCTGTGCTGCTTTAGCCCTGTCTGCCAGCTGTTGCTGACTGCTGGCCTTCTCTTGAGGAAGCTGCTGACCGCTGCTTCCAACCTGCTTTGCCTCAGGCTCAGCCCTATCTGCACCTGGTGACTGACTGTGCAGACTGCTTGCCTTAGTACCTGGCTTGGTGGCCTTGGTAGCCTGCTGCCTGGTCTGCTGACAAACAGCTGCTTGCTTGCTGGGGGCCTTTTGCAGGGCAGGGGCATCCGGATGCACCTGCCCAGGACTCGCACTACGCCTAGTGATCCATTCACCTTCATTGACCTTTCCGCCGCCAGAGGCTCTGGCCTGTGCAGTGACAGGTGTGGCGTTGCCCACTTGATCACCCTTGCCTCTTGCAGCTACTGCGGTGGGCCTGCTGCCTTGACCTTGAGCACCCACATCTCTGCTGGCGCCATCACTTGCAGCCTCAGCTTCAGGCGTAGCTGTGATCATTGGTGCCTTGCCAGCTTGATCCCTCTGGTCCTTGTCTGCTAGCCTGTCTACATTTAAACTGCCTGCTTTGTGTACGCCTGAGCGCCGCCTTAATGACTGAGGAGGCCTTACAGTAGATGATCCAGAGGGGCTCAATGATGGCGGCCTCAAATGGCCCGGCCTCTGATCCTGTTCTGGTCTCAGCTGTTTGAGGGACTTCTGACCTTGCTGCTGGTAACACTGCTGTGCCTGTCTGTCATTAACTGCTGCGGCTGCTGGGAGTGCAGCCTTTGTTCAGCTTGCTGGCCAGATGCTACAGCAGTTGCATCAGAACCAGGTGCAGCTTGATTGACTGGTGCAGCAGCAGTCTTCCCAATGAGCTTGCTGGCCTGCTGGGATGTGCTGTGCTGAGTGGTGGGAAAGGCTGCAAGTGGCAGGTCTGCCTCCTCCCGCCGGAATGCCCGCTCAAAGCTGCTGCGCGGTGCTGCCTTGAATGCCTGATTAGCAGGGGAGCCTTGCCTGGCATGGACAGCCTTTGCGACTGGTTTGCTGTGAGCTTCAGGCGGCGCTGGGGGCTTTGCTTGAGGCTGGGGATCCTGGTTGGGCTTCAAGCCTGCCTGGGCCTTCTGGAAGACAAATGACATCAGCTATCATGAGTGGTGCCTATCTTGCTGCTGTACAAAAATGAATTGAACCAAGGTAGACAGCTTATTGTCTTGCTGCTGTTATGTATGTCCCGCACGCAAGCAAAGACAACAAGAGCAATGGCAAGCGTAGGGGCCGTATGGCTTGCAGACAACAGAAGTATCAGTCGCCAGGCCAGCTATCAACTTGAAATTGTAATGTATGCCACTGCCTGAAACATTGCGCATGCATCAAGAGCTTGATGTACCTTATCTGGTATGGACAGATCAGCAGGCTGAGCAGCTGAAGCAGGCTCAGCGTGCATAGCAGGCTCAGCATGGCGAGCATGCACTGCTGTCGTGCCAGCGAGGTCTGGCTTTGGGGGAGCAAAGTGTGTTGGCTTCTTGTCGTAAGGACCTGATAGTGGTACAGCGCCAGCATGCCGAGTATGCTGGGAGGCATCTAGTGTAGTGTAGGTCAGGATTCCTTCTCTTGCTGCACCTGTATCATTGCATTCAGGCCTCCCACACTGTGAATGATGCAACAGGGACAACAGAAGTGCATGTGTGTGATGGTGAAACACGCATTGCAGCAGCACATGCATAGGTGAAGTTGGCTTTGCTTGGCGATGACTGTATAGGGAATTCTACTGGTTCATCATTACAGTAACAAACGTTGTAGAGTCCCACCCACAGACAGCTAGGCTTGTAGTCTGCAGCCATCAAAATACTGGAAGACAGCCTGCTGTAACAGCTAGGTCCTGATAAATGTGCACCAGCAGCTACCAGACATGGCGCCTGTTATTCAGCTATGTATTCCATGCAGTCACCATCCAGTGTCACCAGCTAAGTAGTTGAGCTGCAAAGAACATAGGCCCCTTCCAATCCTGAGGGTACCTGACCCGCGGCCATGACGCATATTTGATTCAGGCATTGCATGGCCAACATGATGCAGAAAATATGGGACCTCCTGGAACCTGCCTGCTTTCTGGCCAGCTAAGACTTCCTTCTGCCTGTCAGTCATAGCCTCCACACAAGGACGCTTGACAGCAGACGGGATCTTCACGTACTCTGTCTGTGACTCATCAAAGGGAGTCTTGACCTGCCTGCTTCGTTTCTTGGAGGACAGCATGCCTGCAAGTGGCAAAGGCACAGCTTGACCTTCTACTGATGCAGTTGTGTGTGATGACACTCAGCTTGCATCATTCTTCGTACAGAGTTTGTCTTCCAGCGCACTGACCTCTTATACATGCACATGCAGCAAGCTTGAGCTCTGTGATAAAGGAATCACTCAAGGATGTCGGTCTTTGGCCACCTGATGACTGGCTGAAGGCTTCAGAAACCAAGAAAAACTGCATGACATCTGGGATGTTGCATGGCAAAACCGAGTCTTGACAAACTGATGATGTGCTCAACAGTTGTTTGCTTTGTTTGCTTTGTAAGTTTGGGATGCGGCTTATCTCAACAAAAAGTTCAACGCTGTCATAGACAGTCTTCCAGCCTTACCAGGGTCAGATGGCCCATCAGCTCCTGGTGCAGCAGGGGTGCCCTTCTGAGCTTGTGTCACAGCAACATGAGCAGTTGGCATTGCAGCAGGAGGGGCAGGCGAGGCCAAAGGCCCTTGTTGTATAAGGGGGAACAGAGAATTAACCCTGCTCCTGCCAAAAGGCTGCTCAGCCCGCACCTGCATTTGAGAACAAGCAAGCTGACGAGACACGTGAAGGGAGCGCATGCAGTACAGGACGCTATAACATGGGAATCTGCCCAAGATGTCGTGATGGAGGGTATTGTGGGTTCAGCCTTGTACATTCTCATTGTAACCTGCTTGGAAGTGTGATGCATTGCAATACAGGAAACAGCACTACCAAAGCTTATCAGGGCAATGGCAGGTCTCACCTGCTGCTGCAGTGCAATCCCCACGTTTCCCGCCTGACTTCTTTGGGATCCTACCAGAGCCAGGGCTGCCTCCACCAGCCCCAAATCGTAGCCCTTCAGGGCACTTTGAATCCCACTGCTGCTCCAGAACTCCTCTGCTGCATCATGAACAGCTGTGGACTTGTGCCTCAGCGCTGCCGCAAGGGGTTGCAGTAGCACCTCGGCAATGCAGCTTTGGGACAAGCCAGAGAAAGACTGCATGCTGACAGCTGACAGCAGGCTTGCCCATGCAGCCTCTAGCATGGGCAGAAACATCTTATGACCACCTGAAAGCACCCACGCACCATGGAAAGGGAAAACATTACTGTGTTCACTGAATACAATGCAGATGTGAAAAGACCTGGGAAAAGCATGAACTGCTAGTCGTGACTTGCTGCATGTGATGCAGTGTGAAGACAGGAAACGGAAGGCAAGCATCCTGAAAGCCGGCCTGTGTGGAGCCATGGCAGCAGCAGAGGCATGGAAGGCATACGCACCAGAAGGCATGCCAACTGATGTGAGCATGCTGCTGAGCTGCAGCATAGACAGGAAAAGAGCCAGAGTTCTGACAAGGTAGCAACAATGTGTAGATTTGTGGATGTTGCTTACAGCTGTGTTTGCAAGTGCATGCATGAACAGCTCAAGACTGTCCCCTCATCATTGAGACAGCAAAAAGTCTGGCATTGCTTTGATGGTCACATGTTTGGTGGATTGCACCCAATCGTTCAGCAGCGTTGCATGCAAGACATTTTCTCCTGATATGCTGTTGTGGAAACTCACCTGTGACTTCAGACGGAAGAAGAAGACATGCACCAACAGCCTTCAGAGGAAGCTGCTGCTGTAAGTCTAACAAGCCATGTGATGACATGCTCACGCCAGGGATGACTTCCAACACCTTACAAATGAGGGGTGTAACAGTGTCTGGGCAGGCTATACCAGCTTGACACAGCTCCTCCAGGCACAACCCTGTAGAGTAATTGCATTTCACTTGTCTCAATGAATGCAAAGGCAGTTGGCAACAGTACTATTGGAACGTGACTGCTCCTGCTTGCATGCAAACACCTTCTGCAGAAGGCACTTACATGACAATGCACAGACAATGAACGTAAGCATGGGCTCTGCTGCAGGTCATGGTATTTTCCATTGCAAGGCTTGTCCTGACCGACATGTGGCCGAAATGTCAGTCATGTGGCCTGAATTGGCTGCTGAAGTGTTTCAAAACGTCACACTAATGCTGCCTTGGCGTGCTCTTGGTCACAGCCTTGGCCAAAGAGCTTAGTCCAGAGCAAGGTAGCCATGAGCATGTGGAGCAACTTGCAGACAGTCGGTGGAGTGTGAGTCGTACCCAGCAGCTGACAGGCACGCGACATGTCACTGACAGGCTTGCTGCCTTTTGCTCCGCCCGAGGCTCTGGCAGCAGGCCTGCTTGCTGTGCCCACCTGCTTGTCTCCATGTTCCACAGCCTGCAAGCCATGTGGAAGAAGACAAACGAAGGAGCAAGAGATATGACTGTACAACCTGGCCTTGATAGACCATGTAAAAGCTTGCTATGGCAGGATGACAGCCTATAAATGGCTGCAGAATGGAGACTAGATAGCTTTTTGCAAGCATGCAAGGAAGATCATTGTCAAGACATGACTTGACCGCAGGATGTTGAGCTGCAAAATGAGCCAGACCAGGGATGCCTCTGATCACATGCATGCTCTGCCATGCTGCGCTGGCAGATGCAACCTTGAAAGTGGCAGTAAGCTGTTTCCTCACCCGATGCGCCACTGCCACTGCAGCTGCTGCCAGCAGACACTTCCAGAGGGACAGACCGGCGTCCCTGTGCCCCTCTACTGGTGCTGCAGAGGGTACATCTGCAGTCTGATGCATGTCTGCCGCAAGCCTGAGCAGGTAAGCATGCAGCAGGTCTGTGCTGTTCAGCTTGTAGGCCCGCTTGCGTGACGTCACCTGAGGAACAGGTGGTTTGATCTGACCTGGTCTCTCTGCAAATGCTGAATGTGCTTGCTGAACATGCCATGCCATGCAGATGCCATTGTGTTGCAAGCAGAGGATTGCAAGCTGTATGCTTTCTTGTTGCCATCACAGAACAGCAGATATATGCTCATACATGCAGGCAAGCAGGAGTGCATAAATCGTCTTCTGTCTCAAATGGTGTACCTCAGTGAGAGCTTGGTACAATGCCTGCCATGCATTTCCCCACGCCATTGCCCTGATCAGGTCCTCTGCTGAAACAATAACAGCACCTCTCTCCCTTGCTGATGTTCCTTTCCGCCAAGCCTCCAGCGGGTACTTCAGCACTTGGATGGTGAAGGCAACGGCAGCCATCACAGCTGCATCAGAGTCATCAAACTCATCACTTGTGGGCAGTGATCTTGCTAGGCTGGCTGCAAGCAGGCTCCAGATGTCCAGCTTGGCAGGCAGTCTGTCCTGTGAGCATGCATTTGGGTCTGTTGCCAGAGTGCAGTGCTGCCAGTAGGATTGCACCTGCTTCACTGGCTGCTCATCCTGCTCTGCACAAACAGAAAGAAACGCCTTCAGTGCAGCTCATCACTGGCGGCATAAAAGCAGCACGTAGTCTCATGCTTGAAAAAATGCCACTTGCAGGGAATGACCCAATTTGATGTAGCTGAACTAGTCAAGGTCATGCAGTCTGCAGCTTTGACTGCAGATGGTGGGTTGGTGCACATGTGTGAAATAGATGCTGTATGTGACATAGCAGCTGACCAAGTGGCTGCATCAGAAGCAAAGGTACCAGCAAGAAGCAGCAGGTCTCCCAGACATGTCTCTGAGGACTTGGTGCGCAGTGAAGGGACAGTGATGAAGAGCCTGGACAGCTGAGCAAACAAGAGAACCTTCATGGGCACCATAGTGCCCCTTGTGTTGTCACCTGTGTGATCATGTCAAACACACCTGTCTCAACCTAGCATTTTGAGCATCACATAACAATGATAATAATGTTTACGCTTTCCGGCCTGTGATGAGCTAGTTGTGTGCAGGGCAAGCCTTGTTCCTCCAGAGCAGTCTGTTTTGAGCATCCCTGTAAGGTCTCCATACGACACTTTTGACGGTCATGCATTTGACCATGCCCATGCTGAACACTGGTTGAATGATACATGCTTAAAGGATGCTACATGGCACTTGAAAGAAAAATTAGCCCTTGGCAAGACTCCTCTGAGAGGCTTGAGTTTTGTACTGGCAGGAGCCGTGTGCAGTTGGCAGTGTCAACACAGCACAGCACAGCGCAAAACAACACAGTGCAGCACGTAGCGTAGCGTAGCGCAGCACAGCACAGCACAGAATACCTGGCACTGCATAGCACAGCACAGCACAGAGTACCTGGCACAGCATAGCACAGCATAGCAAAGCACAGCACAGAGTACCTGGCACTGTGACCATGGCTCGGGCACAAGCAGGTGATTGCTTGACAAGCTGTGTACAGCTGTCCATCACTGACTCAGCACATGACGCCCAACACTGTTTCCCATCTTCGCTGTGCTCAATGCTGTCATGCGCTTGCATTGTGGTCGAGCACATCTGCAGAAGGCATGCTGCCAAGCCACAAAGAGCAGCAGCCCCAGATTGGCTGTGGGGACTGTCATTGGTGGTTTTATTGGCTGACCTCAAGCTACACAGCTCAGCGTAGAGATACTTGACTGCCTGCAAGCCCTGGACCAACAAGCAAAGCCTGTGAGGAGCCAGCATAGTGACAAGACAGCTTTGGCTGTGCTGCGTCAAGCAGTTACAGAAGGCTGCTGACCATGCATTGGGCTGTTGTCCACAACTTGACCTATAATGCACATATGTATTGAGCTGGCTGGTGAATTAGTGGCAGGATTTTGTGCTGATGCACATACTTTCTGTTTCAGGCTTGCTCAGCCACTTTCTCGCGCCACCCATTTTCAAGAACTTGTGTCATGTGTGATATTTGCATCATAGTGCTTGCCCGCAAGACACTTGCAAACCCTTCTTCTCGTTTCCTGAGTTCACTCAGTTGAAACTGAATGCAAGCTGTGGGCTGAACGCACAATGCCCACCTTTGTGAGAAAAGACAAGCTCTGACCAGACTCCCTTGCCAGCGCCGCAACTGTCTTCTGCAGAACAGCTGTCATTGGCAGCAGACTTCCAGCGAGGCAAGCAACGACATGTGCTGGCGGTGGCGGCTGCTGTTGGCAGATGGAGTAGATGTTGGTGCTCAGCACACCGAGCAGTGTGACCAGCAGCTGTGCATCTTTCAAGATGTCTGACAGCCACTCTACTGCCTGCAAGACAATCAGCAATCAGCTTTCCTCTGAGCAGAAGCTGATGCTCAGCTCTCTTTTGAGCAACAGCATCAGTGTTTGTTATGTGTTTCATCAACTTGCACAGTTTCCTAGCGCTTAGTTGGTGCTGTACCAGAAAGGAGTTAGTTGTTGAGGTGCGCAGACTCCACAAGGGCAGTGCCTATGGCTTTGCTGCAAGGGTTTTGCTGCAGAACCTGCTGCAGCTCAGAAGCAACTTGGATGTGCTGATGACTGCGACAGACAGTTGACACGAGAGCAGTTCTGCAGATAGGGGCAGGGAGGGTTTTTGAAGCATTGGCAGGCTGGAAATATGCCACCCCAGAATGTCCATGAGGATGCTGAATGCACAAGATCTATGATCTATGCCAAGCACATGTCAGAATACCAAATACCATGCTCGTCAAATACCTCTGACCACAAGGACAGGCCTGGCTCAGGCCTTGCAGGTGGGGTGCTGGCTGTCTCAGGTGGCATTTTGATGAGCACTAGCAGGACAGGGCCAAGTAGACTTGCAAGGAGAGAGGACTTGGCAGCCCCAGAAGCAGGTGATCCACTAGTGGATGCCTTGCTTGCATGCGCTACCATATGCTTCCATGTTGCCATGGCCGCCTACAGAACAGACGTGAATGGGGAGCTTGCAAACTCACCTGGGAGGTTCTAAATAACACAAACAAAGACCAAAACAGCTTGCATGGTTGTGGGGCATGAGAAACTGGGCACCTTGGTAGCCAGCCTTGCCATTGTTTTAGATTGCAACAGCTGCCTGTACAGCAGCAGCAGCAGCAGCAGCAGCAGCAGTACTTGGTTGTACTTGGAATACACAATCAAGTGTGATATCATGCTGCAAGATACACCTCAAACAGATTCACACTTGGGCCAGATCATGCAACCCATTGTTCCAGTTTGCATGTGAGTAGTCTGTGACTGTGAGCAAAGGTGTGTGTGTGACAGGGCAGCACACCTGGTGCACTGCTGGCCTTCTGTCTGACTTGAGTGCAAAAGTGATTGGATTTAGCAGCAGGGGCTGCCGCTTGCTGAGCTGGCCACAGGTGGCAAATGCATCACACAGCTTCTGCCAAGCACCAAAGGTGGCTGCTGGCAGCCTGGTGCTGCTCGTGTGAGTGAACAATTTTTCCATCAGCTGCACCGCATAAAGCCCAAATTAGTACCGTTTGCAGAATGCTTTACAGTTGGAGCCAGATAAGATTCTCCTGGCTTCAACATACAGGCGAGGGGGTCGTGTTGTGTAGGGCTTCAACCATGCATACAAGCTGGGAGGTACAGCATCCAGCAAGTTAGCATGCACAATCTGGTATGCATATTTCCTTATTGTCAGTACTGCAGTGCTATAGTGACTTGCATGGGTCTTGGCTGCAGACTGTGTTAAGGGCTAAGCATATACGTGTCGCCAAACATCTACTCACCTTCAGCATAGGCGGTCCCACAGGGGGATCCCTTTTCAGGAACTCATGACCCAACAGCTCTACAAAACAGCCCCAGGCGTGTACTGCAGTCACTGCCTGCAATAAGGTACTCTCACTGACTTGCCCTTTGGCAACTTGCCCTCCAGATGCTCCTGGGTAACAGTGCTCAAGCTGGTTACAGCATTGCAAAATCATATGCTTGCAGAAGATACAAAGTCATTAGAAATCACGACAGTGGTCCGAGGGAGTGAATGATCAACAGCAGATTCCCATTTGCATCTTGTTTGCATTTAACCCTAACCTTCAACACCACAGGACTAACTTTATTAGTGCCTGCTGAATGCAACATGTGACGGATAAGCATATGTTTCAGCGAGCCAAGTGAAGACTGTATATATGATTGACCGTTTTGCCTTTCGTACCTGCATCAGAACCCCAAGCCGCCCGAGTCCAATCCCACATGACCTTCAGCAATCCATCAGAGTCTGCTGGCTGCCCAGCACGCTTGCTGCCCACCAAGTCCAACACCAAGGCTGCTGACAAGTCGCCCTCACAAGGCCTGCCACCAGGCTGTGACCAAGCTAGGTTGAATGTCAGCAGGGATTCCTGGCGCAGCTTGGCAAAGGAGTGCTTTGAGTCTGCTTTCTGGATAGCAGCAAACAGGATGCCTTGTCAGCGGGCATGATGTGATGCAAACTTGCACATGTCTTGTTGTGTTTTACTGCAGGACACTGCGTGATGTGCAGACAGGTGTCTCTCAAAGCAAACATGAGGCTTCAGGTTGCTGTGAATTTGTATCGGCACCTTGATGATGCCGTGTTTGTGACCAGATCAGCCTTTGTGCAGAATGCTTTGGGGACGCATGGGTTTGGGGCTGGACATTAGCCTTGCCATCATTCCCACATCTGCTGCAACAGGCACATGCAGATGCCACGTGACCAACAGCAGTTAGCCAAGCGCTTGCCTGCTCATACTGTGTCACTGGCTGGACCAACAGCAGGCGCCACAGCTGTGGCAGCCACAGATGCGCTGCTTCCCGCAAAGCTTCTGGAATTTGTTGAGACAATCTGGCGATGCTCTTCAGGCTGTGGTGCACGCACTGCATTGACTCCCATTTGTTGCTTGTGACCAGTCCAAGTGCAATGGCTGACACCAGGGCTTGGCAGTGTTGCTGCACCATATCAGGATGGAGTTCCTGGCGAGATAGGCACCAGAACACTACCCTGGCCTCATCCTGAAAGTCCAAGGCATCATATGAACTGCTCATTGGCTGTGATTTGGCACAAGAAAAAAGCCAGCAACAGCAATCTGAGCGCATTCAGCAAGCTGACAAAAGGGATCTCAAAGCACACACAGCAGTCCAAATGAAGGTATATAGCGAGACGGACCTTGCGTGAATTGCTGTGAAGCAGCGCAGCAAGGGACTTCAGAAGATGAGATTGCTCCTCACCTGCAACAGTTGAGACAGCAGTACGACACAGACTCATATGCAGCACAAACACCATACTTGTCTGAAACAAGGCTGCTGTACTGCAGGAAGATTTACCTGATACTTTTCTTGTGAAAGACTTTTCAGCCAATACATACCCAGCTACTTGCAGTGAGCACATAACCCTGCACAGCACCAGGTTGGCACCCTCTGACTGCTGGTAGCTGTGCAAGAGCACAGTTGAGCACGTACAGCTTGTTGCTTGATTGCTTCCATTGGTCCTGAAGCTCCGTGCTGACTGCCGAAGCTTGCTCCACAGTTACAGCCTCAAGGTCACCCGCAAGATCCTTTGTTGCCTGCATGCTGCTCAGACAAATCTCATAGGAGACCTTTTTTCCGGATGGCTCTGCAGCGAGCAAGGCGCCCAGTGCCTGCAGTGCCGGCGACATTTCGCGCACAGCACACTGCCGTATGTCTAAATGGTGGTCCTCGGACGGGAGTGATCAGAATGGCACCGAGGTTAACCGAAAAGCACTAGCATATGATACGCACAGTCAGGTACCGTAGGCAATACGCAACGTTGTGATGCGCGTGTGGGCATGAATGCAGCAGCACACACGCCGATGAGCATCCTGTGCTGCGGCAATAATAGGAACGCATGCGCAGCACGAAGCGCAGCATGCTGAGCGCTGGAGCTCTGTGCTCAACTAATCGAGGTTCTGCGTGTCCTTGATCGCAAGTCAACCAGTCTGACGCCGTTCACTTACATTTTGCATGCTCAACTACATCTTGCATGCTAGCCACATCGCTGAGTTTCTGCAGCAAAGCTGTTATACAGGAGGCCCTGTTCGCCAGAAAGCTCTTCATGGCCAGCTCAGTCTCGCAGGACGTTCTGTTCGCTGGGCCTGGCAGTGAACAGCTGCGTGGCCAGTCCTGCAAAAGCCTTGGCAAGTGCAACAAGTAATGTCTGTTACCAGTAATGACTTGTACTTACTCGTCGAGTGGCCTTAATGCGCAGCACGCTGCAGGCAGACGCCAAAATTAAGCAAGGATGACCTACAGAACAAGCTGCAGGCCTTGCCTGCCTGGCAACTGGATGAAGCCAATACGACACTGACCCGCACCTTCACTGCAAAAAAATTTGTTGCTGGTAAACACTCTGAGCTAGCTGCAAGCAATCCTACCCAGTTGTTCATCAGCTGCCTGGACCCAAACCTAGTCTGATGTGTGCACGTTTTTGCAGCTGTGAAGTTCTTTGATCAGGTTGCTGAAGTGGCAGAGGAGGAAGGTCACCATCCAGATCTGCACCTGACAGACTACAGGGAAGTCAAGGTGAGCTTGTGTAGCTTGACTGTGCCATCATGTAAACACAAGTTGCAGCTACACATGCAAGATTGCCTGGCCTACCAATGAGGCAAATTTGCAAAATTGTCACAGCTGACATGATGATCTGTGACAACAAAGCTGTGGAAGGTGTTCAGGAGGCAAGGTGTTCAGAAATGCTATGCAGGTTGTTTTGTCCACACATGCCATTGGTGGCTTGTCTATGTTTGATGCAATCCTGGCAGCTAAGATTGATGCACTATCGGTCGACTACAGTCCCAAATGGCTTCAGCAGCAGGCTCAAACAAGCTCTTGATGACTCTGAGATGCTGCCAAAGCCATGTGTATCACAGTGTGATGCAAGGCAAGCTTTCCTGAATTACTGCTTTCAGAGTCATGTCTCAAGATGCACTGATGTGCAGAGCCTGGCAAGGCGAGCTTTCTCTACAAGGGGTCTTGGCTGTAATTAGCATAGAACAAAAACTTGCTGGCAATAGTGGCCTGCCTATGGCAGCTACTTTTGTGAATGAAGAACTCTGAAAGGATTCTGTATGAACAGTGGAGCAGCATGAAATTGTCATGGTCTACACTTCCATCACGAGGGTAACGCTGCAGAGCAGCCACTGAATAGTGCCAGAATTCAGCATGTCATTACCTGGCTTGGGATATGTCTAATTGACACTGCTCAGGGCCCTGATGGACCCTTCGCAGCCTCAATCTCCCATTGCCTCATAAGCGTGGTGGCTGCAGCTGGCAATATGATAGCAAACATAAGCTTGTTGCATGTAAAGGATAACATGCATTGCAATTGGGCCACATTTGTTGTAGTGATGTATGTGGTCTTTGCTGAATCTGCTGGTCAAACTTGCAGGTTTTATACTGAGGTTGCAGTTGTGTTACACTGGCTTTTGTCATTCAAAATCGACATGTGTACACTCTCAAGACATTTGAGTTTGACAGCATCGTCAGGCATAACATGTTACGGTTCATAGCCAGACATGCATGACGTTATTGGCATAACAGATCCAGGTTGCTCTTACATTGGCTGTGAGATGAAGTTGCATGCATTAATTGCATGATGCATGGTAGGACTGGTAGAATTGCGGCAAACCTAATATTGGCTTGTAGTACAACAAATAAAAATGTCTTGTTGCTAGCAGGCCAGTCACATGCGTGAGGCAAGTGGCAACACGACTTCACTGAGGCTTGCCTTTGCAGAATAGGGTTGCACAAAGGTGTCAACTTTCGCTCATCGAGTGCAGGAAGATTTTGCAAGGGTATGACATTCAACACACATGATCCCATGCAAACCTGGAAGTGTAAAATGCATGCCGAATCGTCATTCCTACAGGCCTGAAAACACAATGACCTGCACAACAGTAGTTTCCTTCAGGCAACCGCAAGATGCATTCCCACGTTCTGGTGAATGAAGAAAAAAGAAAAGTTTACGCTTTTCAGCGATCATAACGGGAGCCTCCTAAGGCGGGAGCCCGGAGCTAACCACGTTTTGGTGAGCTGCCATCATGACATGGAGGCACATGTCCAGTTGGTTAAAAGCCCAAGGCGTTCGCAGGAAATGTACCACCAGACAGAGACACTAAATGAGCCCTTCACATAATAGACGAGCAAGACTTTGCATACGATCAGACATGCAGGTGCCGGAACGAGTTTGCGAAACTGTACACAACGCTTAGCATCTTCATACAAATTTGCAGTTGTTAGTAGCATGGTCAGCATCGAGACCACGGCAGCAGCCTATCAAGCGACGGCGGGTAGCTTTTTGGACCTTGACCGAGCACTCTACAGCAAGATCCATGAAGATTCTCGTCACGAGCTAGTCGAATCCTTCATCCTGCCAATTCGCAGTGGGAGGGCATGGAAAGTACCAGCAGGTTACTTGTGCCGCATCACAATTCCGGAAGGACCCCAGGCACGCCCGTACAGTGGCGCATGCTGTCCTGTCTTTGACAGGCAAGACCTGACAAACGTCAGTGATTCATTACCTGCGCCTGACATAGGTGGGAGACCTGAATCTCTGGAACTTCAACGACCCCCGTGAGCGGATGTGGGCAGCTCGCACTCGGCAGCTGCAAGCAGCACACGTAACTGTCTTTGACAGATTATGGTCTATCCTTCCTTTTCTGAGACCGATGGTCACGATCACCGGAGACAGCTTGAAAGACTACGGCAAAGATGGCGAAGGTGGTCGTGTACATGACTTACTTGGCACAAGATGTGACCCATATGTCAACACACTGTTGACAGGAAAGGACTTTGACTATCACTGCCATTCTAACCTAACCAGAGCAGTGCTGCCATATGGACTCACAGAGTTTGATGTTCATGATGTTCTGAACGTTTTCCAATGCACAGGTGCGTCTGGTAACACCTCCACTCATTGCCATCGCACCTGCTGAACTCTGTTTTGCGTTTTGCATATACAGCATGAGCCAGTGTTGATACAGCTTGCATCCAAGGTGTGTACTGCCTGCTGCTGCCTGTGTACTGTGATGCCACTCTGCAAGGCTGTATGGCTGATCCTCTGCCTACCTTTTGACAAGCCATACTGTAATCTGGTGAGTGATGTATGTTTGACAGTTTCTGATCTTACAACATTTCATCTACTGCAGGGCTGAATGACCAGGATAAATACTTCATGAAGGCCTGCCCTGCCAAGAAGGGTGACTACTTTGAGTTCTTTGCTGAGATTGACATCCTGGCTGCACTGTCCACATGCCCTGGGGGTGACCTGTCAGTACCCCTGTGGGGCCCCAATGCCAGAGATCCCTTGGAGGTAGACAGTTTCTCACAGCGTTGACCAGTGGCATCAACTTAC
>JAABUP010003213.1_pt1 | contig 29243 bp, 28 predicted proteins | sample 5559201 | NCBI WGS metagenome assembly JAABUP01 (sample SAMN10711887, study PRJNA513373) | rock metagenome | isolation source: Antarctica rocks | place: Antarctica | reverse complement strand
GTTTCTTCGGTGTCTTGTCAAGGAACTCATGCAGTTTGGGGTCAACTCAATCGAATGCTGCATCCTTGAGGTATGATACGGTAAACAGGCCTTTGTCCATCTCGGACCTGAACTTCGCCTGGTTGAATTCAATATATAACTTGAGCTTGATCAAGAAGGCTTGCAGCTTCTCTCTCTCATCTGTGAACGCATTGGGTGCTGGTACCTTGAGTACATTGATCGTTTGCTGAAGGCCTTGAAGGTTGACTTGACTTGTTAAAGCTGACTTCTGCGCACTGGTTGTCATTCTTATATCGTAAGAATGTTCAAAGTGTTACATCCTGATCTGAGATGCCTCAGATATTAGGGCTAGAGGTTTGTGCTTGTTGATATAAGGGTCCCAGTGCGCGTGTAGGGTAAACCAGTAGTTGGTAACTTGTATTGAGTTGAACACAGCCCATTTCCATAGGGGAAATGGTCCTACTATATACTATAGGATCGCCATGCTCGCCTTGCTTGCTATAGAGCAATAGAGCTGATAGACCTCTCAAAGGTCTATTGCCTCACTGAGCTCACTACGAGCATATAGAGCTGTGTGAGCTTATGTTCAGACATATGCTTTCTCTGTGTATTCTCTAGAACACACTAACTGGTTATGGTTTGGCTGTAACATCTGTTAACATGAACTTTCAGAACATTAAGAATGACTTACATTCTTCATTACTTTAGTCAAAGTTTTTAAACATTCATTTTTAATAAGTCTTAAAGATGTAACAGTATCTCAGATTTGTTTGTGAGTCTGTATTTATCAAATTTAACAATGAGATATTTAAGAATTGATGTTAATCACTGATGTGCTCAGTTCACATGTCAATTAAATGTTAATAAGATCTCTGACATTATTTAAGAGTGCTTTAAACATTTTAAGTCAATGAAGACAATAATGATGACTATAGAAGGTAAAATGATGAGTAGATGTTGAAAATTGTGCAGTTCTGCATCAAATCATTTTAAGTTCTGTTTTGAGGTCACATGACCTCAACACACATAAAACTTAGTTAAATATTATTCTAACAACTTAAGCAATACAAGAATGTTCATTCTGATTCTATTATGTTCAACAGGTTATGAGTCTGACACTATACACTTAAAATGTTTTAATTGTCTTCATTCTGATGATCTTTACCTCACTGTTCTTGATTTATAGTCTTCTTTCTGTCTGTTAGTTGCAATTGCACAACATTTAGTCAACAACATGACTTTCTTAAACAGTAACATTCATTTCATAGCTAAACTCACTGATGTGAGCAATTATGCTTTTTGTGCTGTCAATATCAAGTATGTTCTTATGAACAAAGATGTTTAAGAGATAGTTAACAGCACTTTTATCAAATCACCTTCTTTTTTCAGTTCTGAACCTTCATTTAAGATCTTCTTTAAGTCATTAATTGCTTTTTTTCATTTATTTTGAAGTAAGAACAACAGCAAGACATGTGTCACTACTACACTCAGCTGCATAAATGACTTTAAGAGATTCATTAAGAATCTTAACACTCATTTTATTTGATTGAAGTTGAAGAAGTTGTATGAAGTTCAAAGATTTAATGCTCATTATCTGATGTTTACTACTCTTCTTTCTCATCACTACAACAACTGTAAGTCAGTGAAGAATTATGTTGAACAGATTAAGATGTCATTGTTATGTTTAAAAGAGATGAACTTTATCTTTTCAGATTAAATTATACTCACAGTCTTTTTAAACAATCTAGAATCCTCATTTAACACATTTACTATGATTAAACAACAGACTATTCAAGTTTATGTTTCTTTCTTTAATGCTTTGATGACTGAACTCATTGATGAGTCTTAAATTGACATTAATAAGTTCTCTGTTATCATGATCTTTTATAATAATAACATCTTCACATTCTTCAAACAATGTTCTCATTGTAAAAGAATGAGTCACAAAGATTCTGTGTGCTGAAACAAATATCTGCATAAGAAGAAGAAATTTGAAACAGCTAAAAAGAAGAAGAATGAAAAGTCTGATGAATTCAATGATAAATTCAGTGATAATTTCATGTCAAACTCAAACTTGACTTTTAATTTGATCTTCAAATTATTCTTAAATATGAAGCTTAATGCACCTACACTCAACTTCATGTCAGTTGTCAGTTAGTACTCTTTGAGTGTCTGAAAATACTGAGGCTTTAAATCATCTATGTTCTACACAGAAGTTCTTTTTTAGCTATCAGTCTGTTATGCAATCATTAAAAATGGTCAATGAACCTGCTCAAATCATTAAAAGAGTATGATTTCACTGCATTTAGTACACTTTGACAGTGACATACAGAAGGTTGTTCTTCACAATGTTATGCATGTTTTTTCTTTATCAGCTAATCTTATTTCTGATCACTGCATATGATCTGACAATGTCATCTTTAACATGACTAACTGCACTTTACATTACAACAATGATATTATTGAACATGCTCTGAAAGTCAATGAGCTATTTCAGCTACACCTTAATGATTCATCTCAGTTCTACACATTTACAGCAAGCAGGGGTTTTAAGATTTCATTTAAAACATAACACTGTTGTTTAGAGTATCTTAATCATGTTAACATTAAATGTTTAACTAGAATGACTGACAGTATGAACCTTATTGATCTACCTTATCTTCACTGTGAGAATGTTTGCAAAGCATGCATAAAAGTTAAGCAGACACATCATTCTTATGACACTTTAATTGAGTCAGTCACTTAAATTCTCAGCCTTATTCATTTAGATATTGTTAACCTCATTACATCTATTGTGTATAATAGTTCAAAGTACTTTATTACTCTTACTGACAACTATATCAGATTCATCTGAATGTATCTCATGAAGAAAAAGAAACAGACATTTAAGCATGTTAAAAGCTTTATTGTCATTATAAAAACTTATCTTTTGAATCTTTCTGTTAATTGTTTCTGTACTGATTATAAACATAAATATCTTAATCTTAAAACTTGATTTAGTTCTGAGAACATTATTTGAGAACTCACAGTAACATACTTCTCTGAGAAGAATGATGTTTTTGAGCAAGTTAATCACACTATTTGTGAACTGACTAAAACTATGTTTAAGAATAGTGACATGAACTCTTTCTTATGACTCAAAGTCATTAAAACAGCTGTCTTTCTTAAGAATAATTTATCTACTCAATGTCTTAAGAATAAGATATTGTATAAAGCATAAACTGACAAAAAACTGAATCTTAACAGACTTCATATCTTTGATATAACTGCATGAACACACATTTTTAAGAAATGTCATCAACAAAAAGCTAAATTCAAAGACAGAAGTCTAAAGTGTCATTATTTAAACACTGTCAGCAACTTTATTTACTGTGTCTGAGATCTTAAATTTAAAAGAGTTTTACAGATTCACAATTGCTTTGTTAACAAAGGTATAAAAGCATATAAGAACATGGTTAACTTACAGATTAACAGTAAAAGAAAGTTCTTAATTGTTTCTGTTATTTCTGTTGTTTCTTCTGTTTCAAAGAAAGTTTCTACTTCTATGTCTTAAACATCTCTGTTGTTTTCTTTGTTCACTTTTTTGCTTATTACATCAGTTATTATTTCATCAGCTCAGCAGCATTTGTTGCTACAGTGTTTTTAAAGTCTTCATATTAATGATGTATCTGTTACACTTAATACAGTGAAATTTATGTCATCTGTTCAATGTCTCTCTGTAAATTCTTTCTTGTTAACTTCATTTGATGATATCAATTATTCTTTGCTTTTTAACTTTTAGTCATCATTTATTATTTTTAGTTTCTTTGATGACAACTTAAAAACACACATTTTATATGCATATGCTGCTGTCTTTATGAATGATGTCATTGAACCTACTACATATAAGCAGACTACAAACTCATCTTTGTGCAATAAGTAAAAAAAAGCTATGAAGAAGAAAATACACTCACTTAAGTATAATAACATGTGAAATGTGATGACTAGTTCACAGAATCAGCATGTTCTACAGAGTCAGTGAATATACAAGGTTAAATGCAGTGCTGATGATCAGATTACTCACTATAAGACTCATTAAGTAGTTAAGAGATATAAGCAGTAGTTTAAGATTGATTACAATTAAATGTTTGTCTCAGTGATTAAATCTCAGATGTACAAAGCTCTGTTTGCTTTAATGACACATTTTAATCTTAAAACAGATTAAATGAACATTATTATGATCTTTCTTTACAGTCTTATCAATTAAATTATCTATGTTAAATTGCTGCATGACTATAAGCTATTTGACAAGATTATGTTATTAAATAAGGCTCTTTATGATTTAAAACAGTCACCTTATCTATGGTATAAGACTCTATTCAATCACCTTATTTTACTGAGGTTTTAACATTTAAAACTGAATCACAGCATCTTTTTAAAGAACAACATTATTATCACTGTCTACATCAACAACCTACTTCTTATTGATAGCAGTAAGTCAGTCATTCAGTGCATTAAAAACAAGCTGAATTTAATCTTTAACATGACAGACTTAAAGTCTGTCACTTATTATCTGAGTATGTGAATTGAATGAAATTGTACTAAACACACTATTCATCTTATTTAAACAGTCTACATTTACAAGGTTCTACATACTTTTTGTCAGAATGAGGTAAATTCAGTGAATACCTTTATGAATTCTGATGTCATTCTTACAAAGAAGTTTAATAAACAGACTGACATCATTATTATTTGTCATTATCAGTGAGCAATTGACTCACTAATGTACATTATGTTATTAATGTATTTTGATATTGTCTTTGCTGTTTTCTCTGTTAGTCAGTTTGTTTAGAATCTTAATGCTACTCATTATAATGTTGTTAAATGAATCTTTTACTATCTAGTTAAAATGACTACTTAAGGTGTTACTTATAAATTCACTAATAGTGGTTTACTGAGTTATACTAACACTGACTGAGATGATAATCAGAACTTTAGAAAGTCTATTAATGTTTATCTTTTTCTTTTATTCAAAGATCTTATTAATTTGATTGTTTACATGTCAACAAACTGTTGCTTTGTCTTTTACAGAAGCTGAATATATAACAAAAACTCAGGCTACTAAAAAAGCTATTTGATTATGCTGTTTTCTCTGTGAAACTGGTTTTTGTGTTATGAATTCTGTTGTTATTAAGACTGACAATAAGAAAGCAATTGAGCTGTTTAAAAACCCTGAGTTTCATGTCTGTATAAAGCACATTAATATTCAGTATCACTTTGTTCATAAGGCTGTTGAATGATGTTTCATCAATCTTGAATATATTTCTACAGCTGATCAAGCTGCTGACAGTCTTATTAAACCTCTACTCACTGTCAAATTTCACTGTTTTCTTGTTCAATTGAGTCAACTTATTGAGTAGTTGATTGAGAGGATAATATCAGGGCGTATAGAATGAATTTGCTATGAATTCAGATCTTCTAGACCTGAGGGGGAGTGTTGAAAATTGTGCAGTCCTGCGTTGAATCATTTTAGGTTCCGTTCTGAGGTCACGTGACCCCGGCACACATAAAACTTAGCTAGATATTATTCTAGCAACCTAAGCAATACAAGGACGTCCATTCTGACCCTATTACGTCCAACAGTAGAAAGGATTTTCCTATTATTTTTGTTGAGGTTTCGCTAGATTTTCGGAACGGCATAGAGTTTCTGACCCTACTGTAATAATAAAAACTATTCGCATATCCGGATTAATTCCGTAAACAAGATCATGTAAACAACTTCCTTACCGTTTACGAAGGGGACGGGTCCAGCAGCATCGTCACAACAGTGTGCTTCGTGATGAGGGACTGATCAGGGCTCCGTGTCACGCTGCCTTGTGGACTGCCGCTGCGCTGTGCTGGCTGACCGGGGTGATTCAACGATGAATACTGGGGAGAATGGTTTCCAGACACGCGCAGCGCGTATGCTGTTCGCAGCAACACTCCAGCCGGAGATACCACCAGCGAGACCGGGCTCGTCGGCCCCAACATCGAATCTCTCAATGACCGAGAAACGGCCTGCAGAGATTGCGTCAGGATCTCGCAACAAGTCATTGTCTGTATCTTCTAATGGAAATACGCTTGCTCCATCTGGGGAGAATGCAGCAGCAGAGGATTATGCCGCGCAAAGGGCGGTCCGAACTATACCGAGTGAGTCTGCATTTATTCGGCGCGCCGCAGCAAGAATAAGTCCTATCCAGCAATGACTAGTCGAACAACTTCTAAGCTTTCTCATAGCTTGGGTGTACCCCTTGGAAGAAGACGATGAAGACGCTGAAGCTACTAGTCGACTTCTACCTGAGCCTCCGACCAGCGCTCAGCTCGCCCAGCATAATCATACCCCATCAACGAAACCTCCCCAGAAGCTAGAGCCTGGCCCAATAAATGACGCGCGGCGAGAATGGACACCATCAAGCATGGGTCCGCCCGTTGGTGAAACTGCATCGAGATGGAAAACATTCGCGAGGGTCTCCGCGTATCCAAGGACGGCCCCACAAGGGGGAGAACATGTCACAGAGGAATGGCTGCAGGAACATGGGCCCGACTACGCGCGGCCGTGGCACGCTGGATTCGACGACCCTGAGAAGGGTGGCAGTCGTCTCGTGGGCACCAAGGCAAAGCGGAAAGCTTGGTGGAAGCGCTTCCAGCACACAATCTTGCGCAATCCGATGGTGCCTCTAGTTATCCGCCTTACTCTTTGGTGTTTTTCACTCATTGCTATGGCCTTGGGTGTTTCCATCCATAACCTTTCCGTCAATTCCAAGATTCTCCAAGGGCCATCGACAGAAATTGCCATCATCGTGGACGCGGTCGCTCTCGTCTACATCCTTTACATCACTTATGATGAGTACACAGGCAAGCCACTGGGTCTCCGGTCCGCGAAAGCGAAGATGCGGCTCATATTCCTGGATCTTTTCTTCATCGTCTTCGACTCCGCGAATCTGAGCTTAGCGTTCAAGGCGTTGTCAGATCTACGAGGGCCCTGCCAGGAAAGCGAGGTCAATGGGACTCTGAGTCCCAGAGATCATGGAATCTGCGATCGTCAAATGGCACTGGCTTCCGTGCTGCTGGTTGCATTGATCGCTTGGTTGATGACGTTTTCGATCAGCGTCTTGAGGTAAGTAACTGAGCTGGCTCCAAAACCGCGTTCTTATGTGCTAACTCATGTCACAGATTGATCGAACGCGTTGTACAGAGATAAACTTTCGGGAGCACTCCAGGTCATGGTGTCTTGGACAAGAACATTGCATAGCGGTCCAGGCGTACTAGTGTGAGCCATCTCCAGTTCATTGGAAAGCTGTGTAGATATTCAATACAGAGTTTATCAGACGTCAAGTACCGGCCCTTGATCACCATATATTGGATCTCTCTCAAACCAACCCAGATCCCCGATGGCCTTAACCTTCTGTTCCTCCCCTTGTTTTCCGTAGCACATATCCCAATCTTTGCCTTTGGGATAACAGCCCACCATGCTGAAACCGCCTTCTTGATCCTCCAGCAGTCGGTGCCCCACACCTGCTGGGACGACAACCACATCCCCCTTCTCAACGACGGGCTCCACTCGTTTCGGGTTGTCCTCAGCCCCGAAACAAAGCTTAGCCTTTCCGGCAGCCACGCACAGCACCTCGTGGGAGGTGGAGTGGAAATGTGTAGTGCTGTACATGGTGTATCGCCATTGCGGGGTCACGACGCCGACGGTTGTGAGGTGGGCCTCAATCCCCGAGGCACTGGTGGCGGAAGGGTGGAAGGCAGCATGGTAGATCAGAAGAGGTTTGCGTTGAATGGAGGTGTTCGGGATGAGATCAAACGCAGGTATCTGGTGAGAGGTAATGCGGAGGTCTTTCAACGGGGTAAGGGATGCTTTGGAGGCGGCCATTGTGATGGGTAATGAGCATTGGTGACAACGGAAGCACCTTCAACGACGGAATTACAGGCTACTTCACATCACTGGTAGAGTGGAAGAAACAAAGTCAAGTACAAAGGCGCATGTATGAGTGCTCTATGGCCCGTCACGGTATAGTTTGAGTGGATGATCGACCCGGCAGCTGACATGGGCCAAACCGTGGATACGGGTAACATTCCTTGCACTGTGCACTTTATCATACGCCAAGTCTCTTGCGCTGGTGCTATCCTTGCACTTCTAGATTGGAAAGCTCCAGCGGAAGGTTGTGGACGCCATATGCTGGCGTACGTGACTGTCGCCGATTACCTTGGAGCGTAAGTAAGCTATGTTCAGCCAAAAGTTTCGTCACGGTCAGAATCTCAGGCGGAGCTTGCCGCTACGGCAGCCTAAAGCCTCCAAGCTGACCGTTACTTTTGCTTGAAGCGCGCCTTTGACAACCCAACAAACCTCAACACCTTGTAACCTGGTACGTGTATCGCCGGTGTCCATCACAAACAGAGGTGGCTTTTCAGAGAGGGGACGAGCCGACACTTCTGGCTTCAGGACCACATTCCTGCAGGCGCTGACACGGAAAGTGAGGCTCTATTCTGGTGTCTTCCAACCGTTCACATTTCTCGACACCTCAACTCTGCCACTTGCCACCGCCGCATCTTCTGGAACAAGATCAAGGCGCCGTTTACCCTTGGTTCGCTATCTCAGCGTCACTGTACATCGCTCAATAAGTTCTTCCGTACCTGACCTTACCTCACCTCCACTGCACCCGGGGTCTAGGCAAGGATAGACCGTTGACACACTGCCACCATGCCGGTCATAATGCCTCAAGCTCCTAACAAGGACGATCTTGCTGCGACGTAAGTTTAGCTCTCGGGAGTTGTCAGAATATGGCTGTGTGGTGGTATGGCTGCCGGAGCTATGCTGATGCTAGCTGTACACGCAGATGGACTTACCTAGAGGCCGGAGTGGACAAGGTCATGACGAGTCTTCAAGAAGGAGTGGACATGCAGACGGTAAGATCTTTCAGGTTTATATATAGATTCCTTACTAACAAGATCTTCTTAGTTCATGGGTGTTTACACGTAGGGACTGCGGGTCTATATTCAAGCTATAAGTGGAATGCTGATAGGAAAATAGAGCTGTCCATAATTTCTGCACGTCACAGAAGGGCGTTAATTCCGTGAGTGGATCATTGATCGGGGCAAACGCACACCGTGGAGGTAAGGCGCGCCACAACCCGAAGATCTAGAGCTCCGGAGCTAATTTGCACCAGCGCATCTCCTAGGGGAAGATCTCTACAACAACCTCATAGGCTATCTTACCGGCCATCTCGCCGAGGTCAACGACAAATCCAAGACACACGCCGACGAAGCTTTGCTAAGCTTCTACATTCGAGAATGGGACCGATACACCACCGCAGCGAAGTACATCAACCATCTTTTCCGGTACCTCAATCGGCATTGGGTGAAGCGGGAGATGGATGAGGGCAAGAAGAATATCTACGACGTCTACACGCTGCATCTAGTGCGGTGGAGAGAGGACATGTTCAAGAATGTCCAGCAGAATGTGATGGCTTCAGTCTTACGGATGGTAGAGAAGCAGCGGAATGGCGAGACAATAGAGCAGGCACAGATCAAGAGCATAGTCGATTCCTTCGTCTCGCTGGGACTGGATGAGACGGATAGTACCAAGTCAACGTTAGACGTCTACCGATACTACTTTGAGCGGCCATTCCTTGAGGCCACGACAAAATACTATGAAAACGAATCAAAGCAGTTCCTTGCGGAGAACACAGTTGTGGAGTACATGAAAAAGGCCGAAGCACGTCTTGAGGAGGAGAAAGATCGTGTTGGCCTCTACCTACACCCAGACATCATGGCTCCCTTGATGAAGACTTGTCTCCAGGTCCTAGTCGCTAGTCACACCTCCCTCCTTCGGGACGAGTTTCAGTTCCTCCTCGACAACGACCGTCTGGATGACCTTGCTCGCATGTACAAACTTCTCTCAAGGATACCGGAAGGCTTGGACCCTCTAAGGGCCAGATTCGAGGTCCACGTAAGGAAGGCTGGTCTGGCTGCGGTTGAAAAGGTTGCTGCCGAGGGAGAAAACCTGGAACCGAAAGTCTACGTGGACGCATTGCTGGAAGTGCACACTCATTACCAGAATTTGGTCAACCAAGCCTTCGCTGGAGAATCCGAGTTCGTTAGATCACTAGACAACGCTTGCAGGGAGTTTGTCAACCGGAACAAGATTTGCAAATCGGGCTCCACCAAATCGCCGGAGCTATTGGCCAAATATACCGACACGTTGCTTAAGAAGAGTGCTAAGAGCGCAGAGGAATCTGATCTGGAGAATATGCTTACGCAGATCATGACAGTATTCAAGTACATTGAAGATAAAGACGTGTTCCAAAAGTTCTATTCAAAGATGCTGGCCAAGCGTCTTGTCCATACCAGCTCTGCCTCTGACGATGCTGAGACAAGCATGATATCAAAGCTGAAGGAGACTTGCGGTTTTGAGTATACCAACAAGCTTCAGCGCATGTTCCAGGACATCCAAATTTCCAAGGACTTGAACGGTAATTACAAGGACTGGCAAGCGAAGATGCTTGACGAAGATGATCTTAAGAAAGCTGTCGATCCACAATTCCACGTTCTTGGTACAGGTTTCTGGCCACTGAGCCCTCCGAATACCGCGTTTATCCCCCCTCAAGACATCGTTAGAACATATGAGCGATTCCAGAAATTCTACTTCGATAAGCACAGCGGGCGGAAGTTGACGTGGTTATGGCAGCTTTGCAAAGGAGAGATGCGGGCGAACTACATCAAAGGGACCAAGGTGCCATATACGTTCCAGGTTTCAACGTACCAAATGGCTGTTCTGCTTCTCTTCAACGACGCAGATACTGTCTCCTACGAGGATATGCAAAAGGCCACCGCTCTCTCCCCGGACTACCTCGACCCCTCCCTTGGTGTCTGTGTCAAAGCAAAGGTTTTGATTCCTTCTCGGGAGAACGGCAAGCCGGAACCAGGTACTTCATACTCGCTGAATTACAACTTCAAGAGCAAGAAGATAAAGGTCAACCTGAATATTGCGATTAAGTCGGAACAAAAGCAAGAATCGGAAGACACGCACAAGACGATTGAGGAGGATCGGAAGTTGCTCATGCAGGTTAGTAGTTTTTGTTATTTCAAAACTCAACCCTAGTGGCGCCTCTTGCTAACATACCTTCCAACTCTCAGTCCGCAATTGTCCGTATCATGAAGTCACGCAAGAAGATGAAGCATGTCCAGCTCGTCCAGGAGACCATCCAGCAGATCAAATCGAGATTCACACCCAAGATCCCAGATATCAAGAAGTGTATCGACATTCTGCTGGAGAAGGAGTATTTGGAGAGATTGGATGGAGAGGAGCTAGGGTACTTGGCATAGTTCCTTTTTCTTTCTGCGTTCCTTTTTCGCCGGCGGAACTCTACGGTCACGATCTCCTGCATGACGAAAAAGCGTGCCGCACTTTGATGGGTTAAGGCACTTCTTCCGCCAAGGTTATGGCTTGCTTTTCCTCTTTGCCGTCCTCGCTCTGGAAAGGCGAAGCGTCTGATGATGTTTATGCATGGACGCATATCCGATCACGAATTTGCTCTTTTGCCATCAAGGATGTCTCTGCAGTCGGGGCCTCATTCGAAGGGGGGATTACGGTGTACTTCGGAGATGGCGGCTTCCTAAATGCGAGTGGACGACACTCTTAGACCAGATCTTCTCTGCACAGAAGCCGTGATGTAGTCAGTCCCATGAGTTCATCATGCTGTCATTGTGCTTTCGTGTTCGGAAGCTGATACCCAATACATGCCGCTGCTGGTGCCCCCGCGAGGCTCTAGCACTATCCAGAATACATGGATCGAAACCAACTAACGGATTGAACAGGTCAAGCGCCCATGTTCTCACTTGCTCACGCCGAGGCCGTCAAAATCATTCCGTTGTTCTCTTTCCTCTGTCCCACATTCATGCGTCCAACCTCCCGATCCCATCCGATTTCCTATCCAATTCCACCGGACTGATTTCACCTCTATGACTACCCCTCTTCTCCGGGGCGGATCTCAACCTCGCCAAGCCCGAACCCGACTGCTGTGGCGACCCTGCCGGCGTCGACGCATTCGACCTTCCCCACCCTCGCCTCCGCTCCGACGCCCATGCGCCCCACGACGATATATACTCCCCCGCCCTCTGTCCCACAGCCTGCGCGTGCGAAAGATCCGGTGCGCGAGGGGCAAATCTTCCCGAACTCTTCTCCCACCCTCCTGTTGTCGTCCTCGTTAGCGTCGAAGGTGGTGACGCGTTCGGATTGGCTGCCTGAGCGGCTCTCTGCTCCTCGTGTCTCTTCCGTTGCGCTTCACGCATGACTTCAATGTCCGCCCATAGGTTGTTGAATGCGCTGCTGACTTTCTTCTGACTCGTCGCGAGATGCTTGTTCAGCACTTCCTTTCCTGTACTGAATCTTTCGTCGAGGTGTAGCTCTGCGATTTGCTGCGCGAGACGTCTTTGGACGTCTTCGATCGTCAGACCGCCGGCGCATGGGTGCCGCGGCTCGACTATATCGAAGAGATGCGAGTCTGTGAATTTCTGGAAGATTCGGAAGTTTTCGGTACGTTGCCACGCCTCGAGCCAGTCCATGTTGAAGTCGGTGATTGGATCGCCTTCGATGTCTGAGAGGACTGCTTTGTGTGGGTTCGATGTATGGGATTGGAGGTAGAGGTGGTATTTTGCTGACGAGAGCAGAGCGAGGAGATACTCTTCGAATTGCAGGCGGATGAACTCTTCCGAGCCCATATAGCCCATCGTTTTGGGACGGCCTGGGTTTGTTTCGTCCCACGTGTCGTTGACGGCTTGAGTGAGGAAATCGATCCACCTTCGATCGGCTACTGATAAGGCTAGACCGCTTCGTAAGGAGCTCGACGTTATATTGAGGTTGCCTTCGTCGAGCTATAGTCCACGATTAGCGCAGATAGATTCAAGGTCATATGGGATTTGCTTACGTTGACGAGAATATCACTATACCTATCCTTCTGCTGCAGAAGAAGCGAATTCGTCGAGCCGACAATGTATGATTTGGTGCCATAGTCGGCCAACATATCAAGCTGCTGCAGTGGGGTGTAGGGTCCAAACAGACTGCCCTGTCCTGTCTGATTAGCTGTCCCCACCAGGAACGAGGACCCCATCGGCATGAACTCACCTTTCCAAAGACTTGCAGTGGTAGCCCCATGTACGACAGTACTACGCTCCGCTTCAGCTAAGAGAATCTTCTCCGGAGATTGGGGATCACGTACGTGAAGCCCTTTCACTAGTCTTCAATGATGTCGGCATAATCAGGTGCTTCTCGTAATTTTCCAGCTCTGGGTCTGCGCAATCTTGAAGACTGCGGATGAGACCAGGTATCAAGGAGATTAGAGAGAACTGCATCATGCATAATCGTTCGCACCGCGAACCGAAGAAAAGCATCTGCGACTGTCAGCAGCCGCAGATATGGCTCTGGGCATTTGAAGATACCTTTGGTTGTAGTAAACAGCACTTGAACAAAACCAAAGTCTGGTACTTGAACTCGTGTATAAGCTCTCGTAACGACAGGCCTGTGATGATCAGCACTGGAATCGAGTAACGTCCCAAGGTTTGGTTGCCCACCAAGATACTGATCCCTATCGCCCTCTGTATCCTGAAGGCTCTGTAGCAAGCTTTCTTGGAATTCCTGGTCCACCATCAGGAGACGTGCCTGCCACGAAGCTCGATGCTTGACCGACCTTAAGAATTTGGGTGTCTGTAAAGTCCCTACGCTGTCTGATCAGCCCAGCTTGCCTCGCCTTGTCCCTTACCGCTCATACCTCTGCGCAAACCACGCTCTTGTGACCATCGACAATTTCTCCCTCAATTGCCCAAAGTACTGCGGACTATCCGCGATAACCACGACCGCTTTCTGTACCGTAGACCTTGTGACATCGGCGGGTCGACTTATCAGTTCGGTGGCGTCCATTTGCCGCGTACAGGATATGCCAAAGAGGGATGTTGCTGGATGGGTGGAGGTAACGCCCTGGCGAAGGGTAAAGTAAGAAAAATCTTCGGTGGTTCTGGGCCGGTGTGAGCATACTCTTGGTCCAATAGAGGCCACACAGGATTTTATCATACGCATGTGCACCGTCTGACAACGCCATGAAAGGAAGAAGAGACCAGTCATTCTCAGAGGCTGGATCGCTGCCATCTTTCACGCCAAACCAGTTCTCTATTTCAGGCCCTCTGAAGTAAATCAGTACAAGTGCCGTGGCGGATCAGGAAGCGCTCGAGACCTCGCACCTGGCATGGTGGAATCCCACAACAGTGACCACCGGCGTGAACCCGCTGGGGGTTGCCATGTTTTCGGCCGTCTTCTGGTTGCATCAACAACGGTTGTAAGGCATCGCAGAGGAAATCGACTCGTTGAGCATGTACGCGTAAAACGTTCTCACGTACAGGTATTTCGTCAGAGGTGTGACATCTCGCTTAGTGCACAGCCCTACGTTGATGGCTCTCGGGTATTGACCGTATAATTCATGGTCATCATATGCGCGTGCGGTTGGGGACATTCCCATGCTTTCAAATTCAGGTCAAGTACGCTATGCACATTGTGTTGATCTATGCCAAAGAAAACGAAGCAACCCGCAGCCGTTTCGAGCCCATAAGAAAACTTGCACTCTACTCTCCCTCTGCTCATGTGTACATACATGCCCAATGCTGTGCTTGCGAGCTTAGTGTCTGTCCGTTCACCAAAAACGCATCTTCACTTTCTGTAGTCGGTAAGTCCGAAGGCCTTGTCGTAATCTACTGTTGCGTAAAGTAAAGCCAGAGCATCCAATCGACGTGGAAAGGGAGCAAAAGGAGATTGGACTGAGGGATGGTAATGAAAGACATCAATCGTCGAGCGTTTCTAGTTGCCGTTCTCGGTAGCTAATTGATGCGCTGCACCATCAACATTGTGATAGTCTAGAATCTCGGAATACCTGGCCGAAAGAAAGACAGTCAGTCACTTCCTCTTCCCGGAGCAACTCATTGCTCAACTGGTAGGTCGTATAGTTGTTCGTACATCATTATTTTCCACGTGTCCACTGGGAGATCGGCATCGTTGAACGACCAGTCGAACTTCTCCTCCGCTACCGGCTCATCTGTCGGGTCGTGGTAGGGTGAGAGGTACTCGTGGGAGAGTGCGTCTCCGGCTCGGACCCGCTTCCTCGGGTCAAACACGAGCATGTTCTCGAGAAGGTCAATGGCTGATGCCGTCAGTTACTGCCTGGTAGGAGAGTGCTGAATATTTACCAAGCGGGTCCGCGTTCTTGAATTTGTTACTCAGCGGCTGTCGCACCCGCTTCGGTAGTGACTGAACGAATCTCAAGGTCTTGTTACATATTAATATCTGCCTGAGATTTTCAATTGAATCAGGACGGGAGGCTCACATTCTCGCTGCAGATGGTCTGTATCACGTCATCGGGAGGGGTTCCGAGAAGTTCGGTGATGATGGAGAATTGGTTGACGTGGTCCTTGCCAGGAAATAACGGTTTGCCCTCCAACATTTCGGCAAAGATACAGCCCGCACTCCAGATATCTACCTCCACATCGTACTTCTGCCACGTGAGCATTATTTCTGGAGCTCGATAGTATCTTGTCGAGACATATCCCGTCATCTGTGGGTCTTGGATTCGCGCCAGACCGAAGTCACATATCTTGAGGTCGCAATTCTCGTTCACCAGGATGTTGCTTGGCTTCAAGTCACGGTGGACGACCCCAGCAGAGTGCACGTACTTCAGACCGCGCTGCCAAGCGATCAGTTTCACTGACCTGAGTAGAGCAGGATGAGTCGGTTCATACCAGTATCTGGTACAGGAAGTACTGGATGAACTGCTTCTCCAAAGGTCTTGACGTCAAGAGGCGATGGAGGTCAGTGCCCAAAAGCTCCGTCACAAAGTAGCTAAATGAACGGGAAAATCAGCCAAGCAGGATTGGGCATCTTGAAAGGGCGCTGAAATCCGGTCTTACATGTCTTCTAGGGGTGAGATGAAGATGTCGCTGAGACTGATGACCTTCGCAAGATCAGTACGCTGGTCCCCGGAAAGTACCCAGTACATACATTCTCGTGTCGAAGGTGCTTCAGAAGTTTGAGTTCCCGATAAGTCCGCTTCGAAAGCACGGGGGTGCTGAAAGGCTTCATGATCTTTTTGACGGCCACCGCCTGCCCGGTGAGTTGATCTTTGGCCGAGCTGTTTGCGCCACCTTAGCGGGTCCACTTGCCGCAATGTGCGACGAGTGCAGTTACCAGACAAGCCCGAAAGCACCCATACCGACGGGTTGAAGGTCGGTGTACCTGATTGTGGATCAGCGAAGAGACACAATGCAGACGATCGATTGATCGACATACCTGCTCGTGATCTCAAACGTCGTCCCGAAGATCTGCGCACGCACGAACTCGGCCATCTTGGCGGGGAGGTTGACAGGAGCACAGGAACGAGATGACTTCGCTGGGTCTTGGAGTTGGATGAATGATAGATGCTGGTATGGGGACAGAATGCGGCTCCCAATATTGGATTCTAGAGAAAGTCTATCCGAGATATGAGATCGACACGCACTAAAAGCAGGTACCGGTGATGGAGCACCGACTATCGTTGCTAAGGGAAGGTAAAGGTAAAGGGATCGGCGGAAGGGACGTCCACAGGACAGAAGTGAGGTAAGGTACGGTAAGGTAGAAGTGCTTGTCTTAGGGCCGTGTCGAGCGACGGTCAAGCACGGACGAAGGATGGTATTGTATGCGCTGGTCCTTCGATGACTGACGTGATTGCTCGTAGAACACAGAAGAGCCTGTTTTGGCGCCGGGCGACGAGCTTTGCTGAGTTAGGCGAGGATACTCCCCCGCTCACAGATGGAGTACACAGTCCAACTTTCAACTGTAAGACGAAATTCAATAAGGATGATGATAAAGTCTCTTTGCAAGTGACCAGAGTACATATGCACGTCCGTAATTGTATTTCTACGAGGCATGCGAAGAGGCATTGATGGAATCGCCATCGGTCTCCCATTATTACTGGAGAAGTATGCAGTCTTCACTGTCCAGCGTCACGTACGAATAGCAGTCCGTGGCCTAGGATCAGACCTACATCTCACACCAAGCAATACAGCGGTATAGATGTCTACATGTACCACCTCATACTGTTCGTACAGAGCTACAGATTGAACTCGGTAGATTGAACGGAGTATGCTCGTACAGTCGCGGGAAATAGATTGAAATGCAACATGAGAACCATATGGTCGGGCAAGTATCTCAATTATATTTTCATACATCAGGCATTCACCAGTACTGTACACGCCAATGCAAGCACCATCATCACCAGGACTAGGAGATGACGACTATGCTTACCTTATCAGAGCAGAGTAATAAAGCTTTCCGCCGTCTCGTTCAGCTAGCTGACTTCGAAAGGTTGAGTATATGTACTGCTATTATTAAATTGATAAGTTGTGATGATATGGATGATGATGGAGCTCTCAACAACGTATAACTATCTTCTTGCACCCTTAACAGATGGGTACATGGAACTTCGTCCAAGTGAGATGGTTTACTTGACGCTGGCCGGCTGTTTTCCAAACATAGATTAGAGTCCCGGTGCGACCTGATGCCCCATCTTCTGCCGCCCTGACCCGACTTCATCGTCATCGTCATCATCATCATCATCATCGTTAATCTACCTCATGGACTGGACTGCTGACCTAACCATGGCGGACGGAGATTTATAACTGCCTTAGTATTATCGTACGTCGCTTTGCCGTGGGTCGTGTAGAGTACCTACCTGTATGCACCGTACCAGTACTTGTCTCTATTTGGCCCGGCTTCCCCAGAGTCGACTCCGCCCAGCTTGGGCTGACTCTTCTCTTTCGGCGCAGTTCACGACAACTCTGTGCCTCTAGCACTCCCCCACTGCGACATTGGAACATCGACTCTTCTTGGATCTTTATCTGGCTTGGATAAGACGACCGTTCCCTATCTTTGTAGCTCGGTCGCTGTTGCAGGGGTCATTGTCGCGGAAGGAGCCGTGCGCAGAAGAGAGGCTGCCAGCTTGCGAAAGGACAAGGCCGTCTTTCATACCCCGGAGTCACCGTCGTCACCGAACACTCTACTACCTTGTTGCGCGCTCTTGAATGCTTGCTGCCCGACTTCGACTTGGACTGCGATAATACTTCTTTGGAACCAACACTTTTGTCATCCTTCCCGATCTTATTCTTGATCGCCTCTTGGTCGCGCCGCATCCATAACTCGGATCCCGAACCATCATCATCGTTAACCGCGCTGACGAGCGCCACACTTCGAGCATTCGCACCTTCGCATGGCTGGCGGGCCCATTGATTGTTGGGCATTCGGGCACGGTCATCTCTTAGGTTTGACGCTATAAATAGCTTTGCTTCAATACCTCGATTGGTGACAGCTGTGTCAGTCGGGTGAGTTCCAGACCCGGCAAAGTATTCACTGCGGCAACGACAGATCTCTGCTCGACGTCCGGCGGCGATCGTGGTTTTAGTCAACATGGGTGTGTGCATGAGTTCGGAGACTGTGGACACGGAGCAGAAGAAGAGGAGTCAGATGATTGATAGGCAACTGGGGGAGGAATCGAAGAGGCTGCAGCGTGAATGCAAAATACTGCTTCTAGGTGCGGACCTGGTTTACTCTTGGCATGGTCCTTTCATGGACTAACGGCAATATAGGTTCTGGGGAAAGTGGCAAGTCGACTATAGTCAAGCAGATGAAGATCATCCATCAAAATGGCTACACCGTCGACGAGCTGGCACTATATCGACTGACCGTCTACAAGAACCTTGTTGACTGTGCAAAGGCATTAGTAGGAGCAATGCGCCAGTTTGGGATCGAACTGGGAGATGCGCGGAATAAAGAATACGGCGACTACGTGATGGACTACCAAGTCGACCCCGACCCTCATGCGCCATTGGGTTTGAAATTTGGAGAAGCAGTGACGTCCATCTGGCAAGACACGAGCATACTAGCAGTCATGGATCATCAAAATGAATTCTATCTAATGGACTCGGCGTCATAGTAAGCGTGCATACAGCAAGCCTTCTGCTCAAAGTCTATCGACTGACAATCCTACAGCTTCTTCGATGAAGCGCCGAGAATTGCGTCTCCAAATTATATCCCGATTGAAGCAGACGTGCTCAGGGCTCGCACGAAGACGACTGGGATTTACGAAACCAGGTTCACGATGGGCCAATTGAGCATACAGTATGTACGAACCCGGACTAGCTATGCACCCCTCGCTGATCGGGTGCTTGCAGCATGTTTGACGTAGGCGGCCAACGAAGTGAACGGAAGAAGTGGATCCATTGTTTCGAGAACGTCACATCCATCATCTTTTGCGTGGCGCTTAGCGAGTACGACCAAGTGCTTTTGGAAGAGAGCAACCAGGTGAATTCGCATACCATCCTCTTGACGGACTTCACTGACTCGGTTCCAAGAATCGTATGATGGAAAGTCTGGTGCTTTTCGACTCGGTTGTCAATTCCAGATGGTTCATGCGGACCAGCATCATCCTATTCCTCAACAAGGTGGATCTTTTCAAGCAAAAGCTCGGCCGGTCACCACTTGGGAACTATTTTCCGGATTATTCGGGAGGTAACGATGTCAATCGAGCGGCCAAATATCTTTTGTGGCGATTCAACCAAGTGAATCGAGCACATCTCAATCTCTATCCGCAGTAAGACCACCCTGTTCGCAGGCCTCGATACTGGCTCCAAACTAACTTGACATCTAGCCTGACTCAAGCTACCGACACGTCAAACATCCGCTTAGTCTTCGCCGCCGTCAAGGAGACCATACTTCACAAAGCTCTTGAGGACTCTGGGGTAATCTAAGATCAGAACACTCTGTGCATGTTTCGCCCATAGCCCTCGAAATTCCGGCCTAATCCTTGTGTATACTTGCCGGCGGCGAGCCGTGGAAATGGATGGATGAACTCTTGCGGACCGCTTGTCTTCTGCGCCACAGTCTTTCTTACCATCGCTGTTTGTTGCCCTTATCCTGACTTGGTGCGTGGAGTTCTGGCTGGCGATCTATGGATCTCTTTCGGCTGGAGCGGGTCAATAGCTCTGATACGTTCCTGCGCGTTCTCGAAAAGTCTTGGCTTGTGCATTGTCACAGTCCTTATTCATTAATGGTTGTCATGCTTATCAAGGGGAGCACCCATGCTGCTTTCGCTCTTCTCACGGCGACTATGTGGGGCATCTCTGTCATTATTCCGGTCGGAAGTTTTGTTGCTTCACTGTGTGATTGCAGAACAAGACATGTTGTCTCGAAAGGGTTCGATGCACGTCGCTTAAGTTTGTACGGGCGAGCAAAGAGGGGACATCCGAATATAAGTGGGTTTGGGCGGTCACCATTCCTGGAAAGGTGGGGGCGGGGAGGGGGGGTTTTGTCAATCAGTCCTCCAACGGGGCTTGGAGCAGCATACAAATGTGGGACATGAGTACTTTTAGGAAGGAAAGTCATTGTAAAGTGTTTGATGTGTTGGGTGTGTCTGAAGACATGGAGGAGGCATTCAATTAGCAGGACCTACAATGAAGATACTGATATGCTTTCATAATCCTGACGCTTCGGACTTCCGAGTCTTCCCATGTTCGGCTTCAGACCTGGCTTGGCATCTGTTGTCCGGAAGCGGACTGAGGGGCAAGTCCAACGTCAGACTTGTTGAGTTGGAGAGTTGAAAGCTTTGCTGCTTCTCGGCAGAGTAAGGTACGTTACGAAATCCTTTGTAAGATTCGGTTTAGTTGTTCTCACAGCTCTTATCAAGGTAAGACTCCTCAGTAAGGTGAGATAGTACAGGCACAAGTACCTTAGGCAGGAAGCAACCCCGCTAAGGTACCGCACTAACGTTAGCTGCCGCAGCATGTTTACTATTCTGCGCTCAACAAACTTTCTTGAGCCTAGATCCAACCTTTCATGTACTCTACTCGTACCTTTTCCTTTTCCTTTTCCTTCTGCGCTCAAGAGCTCGGTACGAGTACTTGAAATTTCAATTGAGACGACCTTCCTCTCCCACGTACACCCATTAAGCTCACGAGAGTCAACATGGCTACAAAAGTCAGAGAACGCAAGCCGTCAACAAGTGCTCCAATCTCAGAGCTCCAAGGTCCAATTGGCCCCGGCTTCAGCAGACCAAAACATAAGCGGACATTCACCGGTTTTGGTGCCGGCGAGATCAAGAGCGTGGAAGCTAGCATTCCGGAACCACAGAGAGAAGCGTCAGTCTTCACTCTCCAACAACCAACTAGGCTCGATGCTGACCCTTGAAACTTCAGGTGGAGGAAGTTCGTAAGATGACAGTTGCAGATAAAGGAACTCAGTCCAAAGGTCTGACGATGCCGTTTAGTCTGCCCACGGCTTCACGACCGAAGAGGAATTTGAGGTACGCTCCCGGTACTCTTGAATGAAACGGTGACATCACTTACGCCCACCGCAGAAAGAAACCGTCCGCCACGTTGAGACCACGCTTGCGCGCTCACTCTTCAATTGCGATGAACTGTGAGCATTCTTTGGCATAAACCAGCTCTGGCAGTTGGGGACCGCTGACACCTCAACAGCGCCGCATACTCGGGAGCTGCCCTTGCGTTCAGAGACCGTTTGGTGATCGACTGGAACAAGACGCAACAGCGACAGACTTTTGCAGATCCCAAGCGCGTATATTGTGAGTAGTCTATGGGCGTTGATACGAACGAAATCACCATCTAACCCAGAAATGTGTAGATCTCTCTCTTGAGTTTTTGATGGGTCGAGCGCTCGATAATGCTATGCTCAATGTTGGAATGAAAGATGTTGCTCGAGGTACCTCAACGAGAAACCCTGCATGAGAAAGGCCTGCTGATAGCGCTCCAGCTGGCCTTGCAAACCTTGGCTTCCGGATCGAGGACGTCATCTCTCAAGAGCACGACGCTGGCCTCGGCAACGGAGGTCTCGGTCGTCTAGCTGCGTGCTTCCTCGATAGCCTTGCTTCGTTGAACTACCCGGCATGGGGATATGGTCTGAGGTACAGATATGGTATATTTAAACAGGAGATTGTGGACGGATACCAGGTCGAGATTCCGGACTATTGGCTAGACTTCAACCCTTGGGAATTTCCAAGACATGATATCACCGTGGACATCCAATTCTACGGATATGTGAGGAAATACCAAGAGGACGATGGCCGAAACGTGGCTGTCTGGGAGGGAGGCGAGATCGTTGATGCTGTGGCCTACGACATGCCGATTCCTGGCTATAAGACCGCCACCACCAACAATTTACGCCTTTGGTCTAGTAAAGCGGCAAGTGGCGAATTCGACTTTCAGAAGTTCAACGCTGGCGAGTATGAAAGCGCAGTAGGCGACCAACAGAGGGCGGAAACGATTTCAGCCGTGCTGTACCCTAATGATAATCTTGAGAGAGGCAAGGAGCTTCGCCTGAAGCAGCAGTACTTCTGGTGTGCGGCATCTCTCTACGATATCGTCCGACGGTTCAAGAAGACGAAGAGAGCCTGGTCACAATTTCCAGACCAGGTCGCCATCCAGCTCAATGACACTCACCCCACCCTGGCGATTGTGGAGTTGCAGCGTATCTTGATTGACCTAGAGAAACTCGATTGGGATGAAGCTTGGAGCATCGTCACCAAGACATTCGGCTATACCAACCATACGGTGCTTCCCGAAGCCCTCGAGAAGTGGTCTGTGCCGTTGGTGCAGAATTTGTTGCCTCGCCACTTACAGATCATCTACGACATCAACATGTTCTTCCTTCAATCTGTGGAACGAAGATTCCCCAAGGAACGCGACCTACTGGGCCGAGTGTCGATCATCGAGGAGTCGCGGCCAAAGATGGTCCGCATGGCATACCTCGCCATCATCGGATCTCACAAGGTCAACGGCGTTGCCGAGCTTCACTCCGACCTCATACAGACCACCATCTTCAAGGACTTCGTCAAGATATACGGCCCTGACAAGTTCACCAACGTTACGAACGGCATCACCCCGAGGCGGTGGTTGCACCAGGCGAACCCGCGACTGTCCGAGCTTATTGCCTCGAAGCTTGGTGGCTACGAGTTCCTGAACGACCTGACCCTGCTGAACAAACTGGAGCACTTCGTCGATGACAAGGACTTCGGAAGGGAATGGCAGGAAATCAAGTACGCCAACAAGGTTCGCCTAGCGAAGCACATCATGGACACAACAGGAGTGAGTGTCAATCCCAAAGCTCTGTTCGACATCCAGGTCAAGCGGATACATGAGTATAAACGCCAGCAGCTCAACATCTTTGGGGTCATCCAACGATACCTGGCCATCAAAGCCATGGGCCCGGAAGAGCGGAAGAAGCTTGCTCCGCGAGTCTCGATCTTTGGAGGCAAGGCTGCACCGGGGTATTGGATGGCCAAAACCATCATCCATCTCATCAATAATGTTGGCAAGGTCGTGAACAATGACAAAGATGTTGGGGATCTGTTGAAAGTCATCTTCGTCGAAGACTATAACGTGAGCAAAGCGGAGATTATCACTCCAGCATCAGACATTAGCGAGCACATTTCGACAGCCGGCACCGAGGCTAGCGGGACGAGCAACATGAAGTTCGTGCTGAATGGGGGTCTGATCATCGGTACTTGCGACGGTGCCAACGTAAGTGGAGTGCCTCCCGTCAGGTGGACAAGTTGCTAACGAAGTGTAGATTGAGATTACCCGCGAGATCGGGGAGAGCAACATCTTCCTCTTCGGTAATCTGGCTGAGGATGTCGAAGACCTCCGCCACGCACACAACTACGGCAAGCACGAGATCGATCCCGATCTGCGGAAAGTCTTCCAAGCGATCCAAAAGGGCACCTTCGGCGACCAAGGCAACTTCTCGGCCCTCGTCAACGCAATCCTCGAGCATGGAGACTACTATCTTGTCAGCGATGACTTCCACAGCTACATCGAGACGCATGCCCTCGTGGACGAGGCCTACAAGAACCAGGAGGAGTGGCTGGTGAAGACGATCACGAGTGTGGCGCGCATGGGCTTCTTCAGCAGTGACAGGTGTATCCAGGAGTATGCCGAGACGATCTGGAATGTCGAACCTCTACCGCCAAAGGCATAGATTAGGCGGAGAAAGGCTGGGGTTGAAGAGTCTATACTTATGCCTGATGAAGGAACGGCTCTATTGCAAAATAACTAAGTACATGGAACAAAATAGAGATTCAGACTACATTTTAGAATATTGGACTTCTCCTCCAGCAGGATAATGCCATGGTCTTGACCGATACATCCCGTCCAACCACTTCCAAACGCGCATGACCTTTCTGCAATGGATGATCGTTGGTCTGGCAGGGAGCCCCGGTAGCTAATTCGGAGAAATATGAACCAGATCAGGGGCGATGCATGTCATAATTCTTGTTGCTGTGGTACAAGTATTTTGCTACAGATCTTGATACTAACTGAGGACTGTCAACATATATTGTATACCGGCAACATCAAGGTTCTAAAATTATTATGCAGTCTACTTCGTACTCGTACAACGTGAAAGGTCGTCCGTTCGAGATGAACGACATCGTCTAATGCTCTATAGTCTATTGCTTCTGGGCTTCAAGTCGACCGTTCGTGGTTGTCTTGAAGAATTGTGGGAAGATATGTCGCAATTCCTGAAGACTTCGAATCTGATACTTGGAAGCTTTAATTTCTGGCTCGGGATCGTCGGGTTCTAGAATGTGGACAGTGGTCCAGCCACGGGCTTGAGCATGACGGCAGTTCAGGTGAGAATCGTCTGTACGAAGAAAAGGTCAGAAAGGAGAGGCTCGTGATGGGGTGTGAGAACATAGACTACTGACCGACAAAGTAACAGTCCTCTACAGAAGAAGCTCCAGCTTCGGCTTCGGCCTTATCATACATTTCCTTGTGAGGCTTGCAGATCATAGTCGTTTGGGTGTAGTCGCAGTATGTGATCCCTTCAAACAGGTCATCCACGCCCAGAAGCTTTATCACCCTTTTGCCGTGTGTGATGTGAGCATTCGTGAATAGCCACAGCTTGACTTTGGTTGTATCTATATCTTCGAGCAGTCTACGGAGTAGTGGATCAGGCGTGATGATGTCGTCGAGAGGTAGGGCGTCGTCTACTTCATGATTGTACTCGAGCGGATCGACCTTGTGATGCCGGACCAGCCCTTCAATAGCCAAACCGTACTCTTTGTAGTATTTTTGGTGAAGCATATCAGCGTCATCCTTGGATAGGGCCAAGTGGTTGGTGAAATAGGTATCTGGGTGGAAGTGAGTACCACCAGCGCAGTCATGCATTCGCAGAGGCCCTTACTGATGAGATCAGACATCAGGTCATGCACCCTCTTGCCTAGGTAGAGGTTCGATCGTAAGCGTCTTTGCCTCTACCACAGAATGACGGCCGGGGTAGAGCAGAGTGTGTCCACGATTATCAGGAGTACATACTTCGAGGGTACAGCTTTGCAGGCGCCCTCAAGTCAGTGTCTTGTCTTCAAAATGAGACAGACGTGACATACACAATTGTCGATGTCAAAGAAGAAGACAGGCCTAGAAGATGCTTCCTGCGCCATGGTGAGATTGACAAAAGCCTCCGGTGACCTCTATCCACTGTCGAGGTCTTGACTCCAGCAGGAAGACTGTAAGAGGTGGCAGTGGCTCGGAAAGAGCGAATACAGATCCATGATGCTTGAATATCAGACGGAGAAGGGGTGACTAACCTACTGTTGGTGTCGCCAAAATAGTCGTGCTCGGCCGCGGAACATACCGCTCACTACCGAGATTGACATACTGAGGAGACTCGACGAGTTCGAGCTTCACAACTTCTCCATCATATTGGGCGGCCAGATATCGATAGATTACGCATGTGCTGGACCTAAGTCCTTAATAAAATGGCATACCTGCAATGCATAAGCTTGTGCTAATCTGTCTTCGAACGGATACAGCATGGCAGCAGGGACTGCAGCTCCTTCGGAGACCAATGGGTCTACCTTTTCCGAAGAGGAGCTGAAGGAAATTCTGGAGTATGAGAAGATATTACGACTACGTGATGTGATATATACAGGGAAGCACCCCCGATTGAAAGTATCAGCGCATGCCGCTGCCAAAGTCGCACCGCGGTCTCTTCAATCTCCATCACTCTCTGCACCTGGACCTACCAATGGTGAAGCTTCGACAGTATGCCAGTCAAGCATGTCAATAGCCACGAGGTCGAATGGATCTCATGGCTCAGTGGGCCAGCCAAATCATCCTATGCAGAGGTCACCGAATGCTCAAAGAACGTCAACATCTGGTACTGGCTCGTCAGGAATTGATCCGATCTTCTTGACAAAATCAGAGGATTTAGTCAAAGCAGAGATACAATTGCAGCGTCAGCGCATTGAAAGAGCCTTGGAGGAACAAGTCTATCAGAGAAAGATCGTTTCGAGGCAGAGGATATCTGATCAGGAGGCGGTGCCCGATTTCAATATCTCTGAAGTCTTCGCAAAAGCACTAGATATCGTGAAGCCCACCTCATCAGCTGAGAACAATGGTGCTAACGCTACTGCTACTTCCAGCGATTCCTTTGATGAAAACACCTTTTACTCGAGTCAAGTCAACGACTCGCCGTTGGAGGAGATCGATAATGCTCGAAGATCTCCTGTAGGGGAGCAGCAAGCTCAGCTCATGGAGATCAACGGCGTAGATGCTAACGTGCAAGCGAAGGATCGTTCAAGGGCGCTTCAGCAGAACGGTAACCTGCGTAGTGGAGTTCCTGAACAAGATCGTCGTGTTAGTGAACTGGAAGAGCATGTTTACGCCACTTTGCGGCCGGAAGATCAGGCAACACAGAAAGGGCGGTCACACTACTACACTCGGGAGCCTCGCGATATTCATGAAGAACCAGATTATTCACCCCCTGCAGCAGACGAGGCGATTCCACTTCGAAGAAATAGTCAGGCCGCGACGCGGGCTAATGGAGAGGACTCTTATAACCAACAGAATTTTCTGAGGCGGTCAAGAGCACAAGCCAGAAACGGCAGTCATGACAATGCTCAATCCCGTTCCAAGCCTGTATCGCCTCCGTCTCCCAATGTTCGTATCGTCAGAAACCATATTACGTCTCCATTCGCGCCACAACCTGCTCGTGTATCACCGCTTGCCGTTGCGAAGGTCCCTCAGCTGCCACAAGATCAGCGTTATGGGCGAGAACACCACGCTGGACGTGAGAACGAAAACGCACGGGCGGCTGCAGGACCAAGTCCCGAGGGTCCTCTCCAGCAACTCAATCCTCGGAAGCGGAGACGCGCACCTGGTGCTGGGGAAAGAGCTCGTAATGTCACCGCAAGGAGAGGCCAAGAATCTCCCGAGCCTTATATCAAGCCAGAGCCGCTGTCACCGCCGCCCTTTTCAAGCGTAATGACGGTCGCTCCAGCTCAAACCCGTCAGCGGGCTCCAAGACCCATTCATATTGACACTGTGTCCCCACGGGAGAGACACCATGGATTTATCCAGCCAAGGCGATTCCAGGCATCATCTGGCGCCTACAGATATGCTTTAGAAAGCCCAACCTCTCCGGCCGCACGCCGCCTTTCGTCCCGGATGGGTCATCATGGGCATGGCCAAAACGAACCTGACTTGCGTCGGATTGCAAGTGTTCAGTATGTCAGACATCCGCAATCGCCCATACTAGATCATGTACAGTATTCTCCTATAGAGATCCAGCAGCCGAGACAGAGCTCGCATGCCTTCATTGAGAGGCAACCGGCGGCGGAACAGTATCACTACTACAGAGACCCTGTGCCATCGCAACCTGGCCGCTACATTCGTTCAGAAAGATCTCTGTCACCACCACCTCTGCGGGGAGCCTACACAGCTATAGACCAAGCGCCACCGGCAATGGCGCCACCGCCGCCTCGGCGCATCGTTATGGATCAGTATGGAAACAAATATTATGAGGCGCCACGGACCTTGAATGTCAGACCATCAGCTGCACCACCAAGCAGATACCCAGATATTGAACCCACCTACGAGCGGGCCTCGGTGAGGCAGGCTTCCAAACACGCAGCACCAGCCATCCTCGAGACCTACGAGGACGCGAGATACAGCCAAAGACTGGCTCAGTCTTCGCCTGCACCGCAACGCTTTGTCGGGGAGCAGCATGATAATGGCACGAATCACAGGACCTACCGACAGTTTGAGTATCCTGAAGAGGTGATAGTGCCGCGCAGTGGCGCCGGACAGGTGCTTGAATATCCCGCGCCACGGCATGCAAGCCATTTCGAGGAAGTGTCAATTCCACGAGAGCCAATCCCCAGGATGCATAGCGTACGACCAATCAGCTCCAGATACGAAGCTGTACAGGAGTATGCTCCCCGGGTTCATAGTGTGCATCCTGAGCAGCAAGGTCCTGTGAGATTGCCTCGTAGGCAAGAGCTAGCGCCGGCAAGATTGCGCGAGCTAAGCGTGCGTGTTGATGATGATGCCAGGGTGCCTGGGGAGTATGTAGCCGCTGAAAGAGCCAGCTATGACTATGTACCTCAGGCTCACAGGAGGAGAGACCTCGACCAGGGGGGCTCACGGGAGGTGATAATGATGGATAGCCCTCTCGGCGATGAGAGGAGGCCAGCGCGAAGGTTCTGATCTCAAATCGTCCGTCCAGATACGGCATCTGTTCTTTCCGACCTCTGTGGGCTTTTGCGCGTGTCAATGTGTTGGTATATAGGGCCGGGATTGAGTGATTGTACAGAGTTTCCTGACACGCAATCTTTCCTTGGATATGATACCCTTGAACCTGGGTTACAGCCGAAAGGCTCTCATTTCTCCAATACCTTTGTATGAAGTTTAGGGGGAAGAGGTGTATTGGCGACCTATAGTACTTAGATGTCATAAGCTCATCTTCTCGGCCTTGTCACATAAATGCCACCTGTGGAGTAGCCCGTGATTTGCACAAGTAGTCCTGTTGTCCTCTTATCGCTTCTCTCTAGGCCATGCTCACATGCATGTAGCTCAGCTAAAGCCAGCCGATAAGTACTCTGTACACATGTATCTACAGTACGTCAACTTTACTCAGCCATAAACACAAACTAGTACTAATGGACATGAGAGATCCGCACAGTAGTTGCATGTCAGGAGACGGATGGAGTTCGATCCGGCACCCTTTCATATTAATGTATTGAAGTATGACCTCTATGGAACGACTGTTCTATCCATATATCTAACTAGGATGCAGAGTCTGCATCGACAGCATGACTTTTGTGTGGGCTGACTAAGCAGCGTCACGTGACACGGCAAGTTCC
>JAABUP010003212.1_pt1 | contig 29251 bp, 34 predicted proteins | sample 5559201 | NCBI WGS metagenome assembly JAABUP01 (sample SAMN10711887, study PRJNA513373) | rock metagenome | isolation source: Antarctica rocks | place: Antarctica | reverse complement strand
CCCCTTCCCCCACACGTTCCTTCCAGCAGATGCTGTGGCCACGCATGCAGTCCCCTGACAGCCTGCCTATCCGCATGTAGTGCAACCAGTTGTAGCAATTTCTACACTCTCTGCTGTATGATCATGATGTTCGGCAGATCCTTGAAAACACACCCCTGATCTTCACTGGATATCTGCTCAACCCTGATTGGCACATCTGCAAGCTGCTGCCTGTCTTTCTGGCCTTCATATCATTGCAGGCTGGACTACTGAACAACATTCAAGGTATCCTTGTGGGGCTGTTGCAGGCCAGACGCCCTCCCACAGGGGCATCCCCAAGCCTCCACAGCAGTCCCAGCTGTGACTTGGCAGTACGTAAGCCTAGTGTCAGTGGGCGGTCAAACATGACTCCCTCTCATTTGCGGCGCCGCAGCATGAGCGCTGATCTGGAGCGCACCGAGCTTTGTGAAGCTTCCTTGGCGTACCCATCCTCCCCCAGTGAGCAGCAGGTACGCTTTGATACCCTCTTGTTTCTTGCTGTGTTTGTCTCATCAGTGGTCTCAATCTTTATGTTTGAATTACTTTTCTGGGAATTAAAAGTAACATGCACACGCTGCTGATCTGGCAGTTTGAGTCCTGAGGTCTTGACAGTCTTTGGGCAAGCATGAGCTCATATGTGATCGTCTCTGCTGAACATTCCTTCAACAAGATGTGCACATGACTCGTGCTAGCAGAGACTTGTGACATGACCATGTTAAATCTGACTTTGCTTTGCTGTAGGCTTGGACACACATGAGCAAGATGCAGGCTCAACAGCCTGGCACTGGCTTTGTCAGACTCAACTCTGGAATCAAGACAGTCTTCTCACCTAGTCTATGACCGGCAGCCCTGCCTGTCAGCAGTGTGCAGATTGCCCTGCCTGTACCAGCAGCAGTGACTGGAATCTGTAGGAAGCTAAGCATCAACCAAGCATCAGAAATGAATCAAGCAGCCTATGTGCTCTGAGCACTAGGCAGAAACAGGTGGCTCTATGTACAGTACGTGCTGTAGACAGCAGCAGAACAAGCGCTGCACAATGAATGATGACACCAACAGGGGGATTGAACCTTGCTGAGTGGCAACAATGACCAGTGCCAGTGAGATGAATGAATGGAGATAATCCAGCATGCCATGCATGCTCCTGCTTGTATCAGATACACTCCCAGAGTATCGTGGCTTGCTGAGTAGGTGTCGTGTATGTGCTGAGGTAGACAATGGCAGCTGTGATTTTGATCACCAATGAACTCATTGCTTTTGAGCCAGGCCATACTTTGTGCTGCTGACCCATGTGAAGCTGCTTTTTTACATAGCTATAGATTTCAGATGGGCATTGACAATGGCTGACATGAGCACTTGCCAAGAGCTGTCACTGACAGTCAAGGTGTATGATTTCTTCCCTTCCTTTTCCAAACTTTTGTTGCTGTGGTGTTTCTTTGGTTTGGTATTACCTCATGTCCTGTGGAAACCGTTTTTCAAGTGTGACCAGCTCGCTTGTTTTGCTGCTCACTGGGCTGAGCGCATTTTCACAGCTGAAAGCTAAGGCTGAATCAGAGGGTGTTTGGTGTGGTGACAAGCCCAGTGTTGTGTAGTTCGTGTAGCCATATTATACAACAGCTTCTGCTACTTGACATCAGTTCGGGTCCAGGATTTGCCCACTTGCAAGCCTTGGGGTTAGTCAAGAGGAATGTGTGTGTTATGTGGATATTGAGCAAAACCATCTGTCTGGATCTGGTGACATTCTGGTTCTGAGTCACAATCCACATGGCATGACATCAGGGTCTTTGACGAGCATCTGCCTCATCAATGCACACTACGTGTCTGTCAGATGTTGCTGTGTGTGTCAAACCTCTTTTGTCTATGCCCACCAGGCTATTATGTAACATGTTCATGTGCATTGTGTCAGTGTCATGCCAGGATGCATTGCATGGGAGCTGTGTCATGAAGCAATTTAGTCGTGAATTATTAGCCTGAACCCGTTTGCTGCAGCCATATGTGCCCATGGCTTAAGGCATGCTGCTCATGTGACAATGCCCAAACAAGCACATCGTTCAGCCTGCCAGGAAACATCAGTAGTTGGTTGTGACGCTACATTTGTTGCCTAGCCGAACTTTGAACCATGAATTGACTGCCAGCAACCATCAACTGTCTTTGCTGCTGTTGTGCGTCCTGCACTCATGTATGCTTGCATATGATCATGCAAGAAGGCCTATTTTGCCACAGCCATCTGTGCCTGTCAAGACTTCGCAGACTTTGCAAACTCCACGGTGTAGAGACTTGCCAAAGAGTTGTAGCCTCTGATATCATTTGCCCTGAGCAGATTACCAGCATCACAATTGAGAGGGCTGTCTGGTGCTGAGTCTGACATGAGGGCAATGATAGCTTGGCATACAGACTGAAGTGTCCATGCTGGGCTCCAAGCCGTTTTCAAGATGTCCAGACAGATCTCACCCGTCTGCAGAGGCAGTACTACAATCAGTTTAGAGTCTAAAGTGATTGTCAAGTAGTATAAAGATTATGATCATTTCTATGCCGCGGCGCATATTGCTCAGTACGATGTGAAGCAGACTCTCACCTTAAAATGAACGTTTGGGTGGAAAATTTTGGTCCTGAAACGCACATTTGGAGCTATCAAAGGATATTGCTCAGGCACCTGGAGTGTGACCTCAAAAACACCACCCTCAAAAGGTGTGTCTTTTGGACCCTGCAGCATGAGCATAGCATCACTGCATAATCATTGCCCAAAACAGAAGCAAGTGAACTTGAACGACGTTGTGTACTTGCAAGAAGCCTCTCCAAGCGTATATGTTGTTTTCGTTAGGTCTCAGCTCAATGCCTGTATCGTCCTTTGAAAGCTTGGAGACCTCCTTGAACTCCTGCAGCAAAACTTTGAGTAGCATTGCCTCCAACTGTCGTGTTGCTGTGAAGCGCGGTGGGCGGAGGCAAGCTGAGTCGTACCTTAAAGAGCCTCGCTCCTGCAGACATGCAGTCACACAAACAAGCGTCAGATGCCTGGTATTCAGATTCGCAGTTGAATCATACACATAAGGTAACAGTGTAGGTGTTCTAGTCACCGAGAGCAGATCGCGCAAACCTCAATGTGGCAAACGTCATGTGGCAAAGCGCGGCGTTACGTTTGACGCTGTGCGGTGACGCTCCGATGGAACATGCTTCGATTTATCACCGCTCTCTGCAGACTGCACGCTCACTCAATAGACATTTGTGTTGCCGCATCGGTATACTGCTGTATGGGCGTGCCCCAAAAGCGCTTACGACATTTGCAGATCATTAGGATGTGTACACACCGCAAGCCATCCTTGCCTTTTAGAAGTCTGTCATTGACTCGCGATTGGTAGTTTGACACAATCTTGATGACGCCTGAGTATCGTATGCTGACGATTTTGGCCGCAATTCGTCTGCTGTTGGTACCAGCGTATAGGTCAACGGATTTCGAGGTACACCGGAACTGGATGGCGATCACCCACAGCCTGCCCGTAGAAAAGTGGTAAGCCATTGTTCTGTCGTCCCCTACCCTGCAGCTGACACTGCCGAAGTCAACACGCCTGGCTCTCCTCCAGGTATCTGGACGAAACCTCAGAGTGGACTCTAGATTACCCACCGCTATTCGCTTGGTTCGAGTGGTGTCTGTCTCAAGTTGCAGTGTACATAGATCCACAGATGGTTCAGCTGGCAAGCTTAAATTTTGCGAGTAGTGCCTGCATTATCTTCCAGGTGTGCAAGTCTTCATTCCATTGGCAAATTGCCTCCTGTGTGGTGCAACACTGTATTTCTTCTCATACAAGTGGTGTGCGTCACGCTGCTAAGCACAAGTTTCATGATGATGCAGCGCTCCAGTGTAATGATCTCAGAGCTAGTTTTAGTATCTGCAGTAGCCTACGCATGCAGGTAAGCTGCTTATTCAGCACTCAAATCTCCAGCTGGCTAGAATTCTTGCTGTTGGTTTCACTGACATAGCACAATGCCACCATAATGGTCAGGATCATGCATCAGTCCAAGCAGTTGGCTGTAGATTCTGCTGAACAAATGTTATTGTATAGTTGGCTGTACATTGACATTCAGTCAGCAGAAACTTGATTAACGTGATAGCACCTACAGTGCTGCTTTTGTGAAACCTATATCAAATCAGCTGCCACCAGGGTTGATTGTTGCATAGTTGACGTGAGAACAGCCAATTGCGGTTCACTGTAACAAAAGTTTCCAAATCTCAGGAAAACACATAAGGACATGAGCCAAAAGCTCTCAAAGCTACCAATAACAACTTTTTCCTCCACTGCGCATTGCTTTTGGATCATGCGCGCTCGTGCTGATGATCATGATGATCTGTCCCAGAATTTTGACATGATGTTGCCTTCATCACTGCTGGTGGGCATGCTGAAGGTGTGTCTGATGGTGTGTCTGATGCCATCAGGCGGGCCAGTAAGGAAAAGCGCATGCTGATGTACCTGCTGATTCTGGGCAGTCCCGGTCTTCTTCTTGTGGATCATGTCCACTTCCAGTACAATGGCATGCTTCTAGGTAAGCCTGGTGTGGATGACTAGTTCATTGAATGAAATCTCACACATACAATATATAGTAATATATAATGAGACGTAATCATCATGATGAGATGGTACAACAAGCAAAGCATGGTGATGCATGACTTTATGTGTTGTGCAATGCAGGGTGGGTCTAGCCAAGCACCATATCAGAGTCTGCACACTCACTAGCCCTGTTTAAGGATGATGCAATAGGTGTCGCCATTGAAGCCCACATCTAACTCAATTACCATGAAAACTGTCGTGCAACGAAGGGTGGGTTTAGCACAAGCATCACATGAGAGTTTGCACACCCCCCAACCCTGCACAATGATGGTATGATTTTTGACACTTATCATATCATCATTGTTCAGGGTTTAGGAGTGTGCAAACTCTCATGTGATGCCTGGCTACACCCACCCTTCATTGAATGTGTCAAAAGCTGTGGCCCATATCTATATTAATGACCATGAAAACTTACACCTGCAAGCTGACGCATAACAGAAGCGTCAAGCAAGTTGAGCATCAGTCATCTGTTCAGCATTTGCAAACATTGCACTTGCCACAAAGATCCCACATGTCCGTTTCTACACATCCTATCAACATGCACAGTCTTACTACTCACATGAACTGTGCACAGGCTCGCTGCAGTCTAGCTGGAAGTGTTTGGTTTTGGTAAATTCTGTGTTGAATACTGTTGCCTGTGTGCAGGCCTTCTGTTGTGGTCAATCATCTGGATTCAGGAGGGGCGACATGTAGCAGGCAGCATAGTCTTTGCTGTTCTGGTGAATTTGAAGCACCTGTATGCCTGCCTGGCTCCTGTGTATCTCATCTATCTACTGCGTCGTTACTGTAGGTAAGCACCTGTATGCCTGCCTGGCACTTGAGTACTTCATCTGTATACTGCGTCATTACAGGAGGTAAGAGCCTGTATGCCTGCCTGGCACTTGAGTACTTCATCTGTGTACGGAGTCATTATTGTAGGTAAGCACCTATATGCCAGCTTGGCCCCTGTGTATCTCATCTGTGCACTGATATCATTACTTGCAGTAAGTATCTGTATGCCTGCTTGGCCCCTGTGTATCTCTTTAGATCAGCTATTTCAGCTGTCTGCTCTGCAGAGGTCCAAAAGCAGTTCAGAGGTTTGTGGTGCTGGGCGCGGCTGTGCTGGCAGTATGTGGTGTCAGCTTTGGGCCTTTCATTGTTGCAGGCCAGCTACCTCAGGTACTGCCCCCTATTAACTCCATTCTGGGCTCTTTCAGCTCCCTTTCAGCTCCCTTTCAACTCCTTTCTGCTCCCTTTCAGCTCCCTTTCAGCTTCCTGTCAGCTCCCGTTCAGCTTCCTTTCAGCTCCCTTCTTCTTCCCTTTCAACTCCATTCTGGGCTCTTTCAGCTCCCTTTTGTCCTGGGTTTGCCCCCCTTTCACCTTGCTCGCTGCTGCTTGCATGTGTTAAGTCAACGTTTGTTTGGTAACATGAGCACGAGCGCATATGACTGATGCACTTGCACACAATGTGCACTCAAATGCACTCAAATGACATGCATGTTGTGGCTTCCAACACTCAAAGAGCCAACAGTGTCTGCACAGTGTGTGTGCACTGCTGGCTCCTTTGAATAGCCACAACACGCATGTCATCTGAGCCTGCAAAGCTGCATCTGACACTGGACTTGCAGTTTGCCCTTTGGAGGGACTACTGCTGTGACTTTCAGGCAGCCAACAATTGGAAACTGTATAAAACTCTGCAGGCAAAAAGTGCCTATTGGTGTTGTGCTGCCTGCCTTTTGGAACTCAATTGGAAACTCTGGCTGTTGTTGAAGATACTGGGGCAATTATTCCCATCTGAAGGAAGCTGAAGGAAGCTGAAGGAAGCTGACTAAAGGGCCCTGTAGAGCTATGTTGACAACACTCCTGTTCCTGCTGTGCATATAAGTGAAGCTGACGATTTGGGCTGCTGTTACAGGTACTAGGGCAACTGTTTCCCTTTGGGAGAGACTGCTGCTGTGCCTTTCAGACAGCCAACTTTTGGCCATTGTGTTCAGCTGTGCAGACACAAAGTGCTTGTTGGTGTTACCTGCCTGCTTGTCTTTGGGAACTCAAGCTAAAAGCTTTTTGGTGGTTTTGTAGATACTGGGGCGACTGTTTCCCTTTGGGAGGGGGTTGTGCCATGCCTACTGGGCAGCCAACTTCTGGGCACTGTACAGCTGTGCTGATAAAGCCCTGGCTGTTATCCTGCCCAGACTGGCGCTTCCTGTCACAGCCCCAGAAGCCTACATGACAGGTGACCCTATCTTGCCTGAGCAACTTTTTCTCCTTTCTTTTGAATGTTGCAAATTTGATACTGCTGTGCTTGAGGCTCTGCTGGCATTCATAGTGAAGATGCTGGTGAGTCATTGTGACTTGATCTCCCCTTATGGCGGAACAGGTCTGTCTTGTAAATGATGTTGTACAAAGGCTATCTACTGTAACTGATGATGTACAGTAGCCATGTACTGTAGATGATGCTGTATGGCAGCTGTTTTACTCCCAGCAAAGCTGTTATACAGGCGGTCTGGTCCAAGTCACCCAATTTGCCGTACTCCCCTCCCCCTCACCTTCCATCACTCTGCTATTAGTGCTCCTGGCTCTGCTCCCTTGCCTCTTCAGCCTCTGGCAGCGTCCCAGGCCAGAATCCTTCCTACCAGCTGCAGTCTACGCCTGTCTGTGCAGCTTCATGTTTGGCTACCATGTTCATGAGAAAGCCATTTTGATGGTAACGATCCCCATGGCGTTGGCTGCAGCAGACTCTCAGTGGAATGCAAGGCTGTACTTTGTGATGAGTACTGTTGGCCATGTAGCCTTGACGCCGCTGCTGTTTACAGAACAGGAGTATCCTATCAAGGTGAGCATGCAGGTTGATGTGTATAGTCATAATAGTATTTCACAGGCGTTCTAGCTAATTGTGTTTGCCAGGTACCTACTAGGTTGATGTGCATCTTTTGGTGCAAAGAAGAGTTACCTCGTCAAAAAGGTCATACACAGCATCCATTTGCTTCAGTTGCGGTTGGCCTGTTGTACACGGCATACCCCAATGGTTGCCAGCATGAATATAGTCCTGCCAAGGCTAGGGCCCTGCCCTGTGAGGGGGCATCAGCTGTGACACAGCACCCATGCGTCATGGCATTTGACATGCAGTCTACTGCTCCAGTTCAGCACTCATGCTGTGCAAGCTGTGTGGCCAAGAATGCACACCATTGTAGGCAGAGTGTCTGTTCAAGCCTGGTACTGTTGATTGAATGAAGCTGCTGATGCAAGCATGTGTTGTACCTGTGCTTGACAGGCAGCCTGGGCCAGGCATGCTTTGTCATGTTGAGGCTGTGGATATGGATGCTGTTGTAGATCTCACTTGTCATCTCCATGCAGATCTGCATCAGGTGGAGTGTCATGCCATGATTTTGTAGTGGAGATGCATGTGGATGACATGTGTCATGGTTCGTGCGTGCAGGTACTGATGGTCTTGCTGCATACAGCAGTGGCATACTGGATGCTCTGCAGAGTTGTCAACACTAAAGCATCAACGCTGCTGTCCAAGCAACAGCAGAAATACTTGTGGGGTTTTGCTCCACTGGAAATATACTGTGCTGCTGTGCACCCTTTGATGTTTGCCTCAAAACTGCCTTTCTTGCCTTTGTTGTTGACGTCTGTGTACAGCGCCATGGGAATCAGTTTCTGTTGGCTGCAAATGGCTGGTTGCTGGTTGCCTAGCTATGATCTGTCAACCGATGCACATGTGCAGTAGCTCCTGTAAGATCAATGCCAAGCATAGCGTTGTTTACGGTAGTTGCTGTCAGCGTCCGTCCGTAACGATTTCAGATGTGAAATTCTGCGTGCTTATACCACACTTTCTTTCAATTGCCGCTTGAACTGCGCACACCTACTTTGCTTTCTGACATCTGTGATGAGCTCACACTACTCGAGTACTGTCTTGACAAGTGGCGGAGCATGTTATGCTTGTTGATGCTATTGTTGTAATACGCAGACATTAGCATCATCAGTTGATTTCATTCTTGGTCCTGCAGAAGCCAGCTGGCTTGAAAGTACACACATGCACATATGTATTACGCTGTACTGCTAGCGCTATGACACAAGAATTTAATCAAATTTGGTGAGAACAGAAACAGGGGCCACGATTCTGTAGCTGATAGGTTGGACCAAACAGTAACACAAGCTGTCCACCAATAATGTTTTAGAAAGTGCAATGCAAAAGGAAACGTTGCCCGAATTGTTGACATTAAAAAGAACAAGTTCCAAGAACACCCAGATGCTATGATTTTGAAACTGTGTTGTTGGGCTTGCAGGAAGGGCTTTTCCGGAAGGCCCTTCAGATTGGCCTGCAGGTTGGCTCTGTTAGCCCGCTTGAGAATCGTGCCGCACACAGCTTACAAGCAGTAAACGAAACCTTCGAGCTACTCGTGCAGACGGAGATGGACAAAAAGATGTACCACCGCTCATTGCTGGCGGCAGTGCCAGCTCCGATCTGGCTAGACATCTTTGTCACTGTGCAAACCTTGACAGGAGGCTTGCGCACGCCTGCGCAGTACAAACATTATCATATGCTCAGGCTTGTTTGCAAGCACTTCAACGATTTGTTCGTTCAGCATAGTGAGCTGTCACGACACATTCTGCTGCGACCTGACTACCCATCCAGCTGTTTGCCCAGCTTGCTGGGACATCTTCACCGTTGCGGGAGATCCCCGCTCACAATGGATTTAACGTGCACAGATGCCGATGTCCTCTCATGTGTACTCCAGCAACGGCTTGAGCTTGTGGCGATTAGTCTTAACGTTGTTTCCCAGGCTACTGTAGCCCTGTTGTCTGGTCTTTATTCCTTGCAGCGCTGTGAGCTGACCTCGCCTCAGACGAATATTTGCCTCGAGCCTATGTCTGGTTTGCCAGTTCTGAAGAGCTTGAAGCTCTCCGGTGGCAATTTCACAAGTTTACAGTCTTTTGCTCACCTGACAAACTTTGAGGTTTTGCAAGCAAGGGCACATGCAAGTGGTGTAGTCAAGTGCCAGTTCTCCAGCAAGCTACAAAAACTTGTGGTGAAGAACGGCCGTCTGCATAATCTAGATGTGGAAGGACTCAGCGGATGCCGCAACCTTCAAGCGCTTACTATTCATGGACACTCTCGTATAACAGCAGAGTCAGCAGAGGATACATTCTCATTGCTGCGCTATCCAAGCCACATTCCTCCTAGTATCTCAAAGCTGAGTGCTCTGACTGAGCTGGCCCTAGACGTTGTGCTGAATGGTCGCGGTGGAGATCTCCCATGGCTCTATCAGTTGACAGGCCTGCAGAGCTTGCAGCTGCAGCTTTTTGGGGATGCATCACATACATATGTCACTGTGTACATAGGAACAGAACTAGCAGCTTTGAGTGATTTGCGTACCTTGTATGTGTCCCTCAATGAAGATGACGGTCTTGTGTGTATTAATGTGAAATGGCAATTGATGCATGCATTGCAGCATGTGACCCTCAGAGGAAGTGTGGGCCTGTCCCCATTTTTGACCTTCATGTCAGATCTTGTAAGTGCTCCAAATTTACAAACATTGTCTCTTTGCCAGTGGGAACTGACCCACCCTGACCCATGCGCGGGCGACTGGTTTGAGCATGTGGTGCGTAAACTGACTTTGATGCGCCCAGATGTGCATGTCCTCCTTTTTGGAAGCCAACCAGTACAACAAGGGCAATGGTAGGGTTTATCAGCTCGGCTCAATGATTCAACTTGCCTGCTGGTTTGCTGCCTTTGGGTCAACTGCTTGCTGGTTCAGTGCCTTTAAAATAAACTCTGGTTCAGTGCCTTTGCTGTCCATGGTATGCTTACAGCTATTCACATTTGCCAAGCGATCCTAGGGCCCTTTCAGATGTGTGCATTGTATTGCCACCCGGCGATGGTCATGAACAACCAACAGTCACACCTTTCCTGAAAAGGTTTCTGATCAATCAGTGAGACATGCCCAAGGATGCTGCGTTCCCTAGTTAGGCAGCGTTGTATATGACATTGTAACAGATCCAGACCGTGTTCCAGCAGATGCAGGCCACGCACATGTGGTCTTATTATACGATCCTGTTAAATGGGCAGTGTCCTGCAACATGTTTATATCTGTACAATTTGTATCTGTTACATCTTGCGCTGGGCACGAATTCTGACACAAAACCAGTTTACACCTGCAGCCCCACCAGCTTCAGCGATACCTCCCACAGCTGCTGTGCTGCCTGCTGATCATACACATGAGGCGCATACCCCGGGGCCATGGGACCCCACCCCTCATGCCTGGGGTCATCAGCCACAAAGGGCTCACTCACACTGCAGTCCTCTAAAAATTTACCACCCTTCCCCTCCCATTGCTTGCCCACTGCAGCCCAGACAGTTGTTGCTGCCCCCTGCTCTGGGCTTTTCATAGCTAAAAGCATGGCAGGTGTCACCATGCTTTTCAGGGTCTGTGGGTCCAGGTGACGAGGGAGGTTAGTCATGATACCGCCAGGATGGACGCTGGTGGCATGAAGACCATGTGATCCAAAACGCCGGTCAACCTCGTTCGCAAAGTAGATCTACAAAGAGCAGCAAACACTCTCGGGTGAACAACAAGAAGATGACAGTCAAGACACTTTGCTGAGACATGAATGAGAGCGATCAATTAGCAGTCGACATCAGCTACCAGCAGCCAACAAAAAGATGCCATCAATCAAGGAAAACAGAAGACTCACGCCTTGAGGCAAATCAGTGTAAAAAAGCTCAAGAGATTCACATCCAGCAGCCAAACGGAACAAAAGCAGCAGAGGTCTGACGGCAAACATTCAAGGAGCAGGCAGCAATGGCAGCTGTAAGGCATACTGTACAAGATTGGGCATCATACTACAACACTTGCAGCATAGCACATGAGTCAATGTGCGACCAGTCAAGCCCTGCAGGCCTACTGGCAAACAACATGCAAGGCTGATGCAAGTGACTGCAGAAGAAGCAAAAACTCACATTGGCTGTTTTGGACTGTCCATATGACACCCAGGCGTCATAAATAGCTTTCTTGAGATCCAGATCATCTAAATGCACCCCAGAGAAGCAGTGGTTGGAAGAAGAAGGGGAGACCACTCGCGAGTTGAACTCAGGGCTGGAGGATGCAATGAGAGCTGGCTTGAGCAGCTGAAACAGCAGGAAGTGTCTCATATGGTTGACGCCAAACTGAGTCTCAAAGCCATCCTCTGATGTGCCCTCTGGAGTTGCCATCCATCCTGCAAAGCAAACACTACTGCTCTGCCATAGACAGAAACAGCATTGCAGATATCTGCATTTTCTTCTGCAATTGCTGACATGCTTGTGCCCAGATCAAAGTGCACAGACAACGCTGTGAGAGTGCATAAGCTGCATCAAGACACTGACTGTCTGAAGCAGTGTTCCATTATCTAACACAGCGGCAGTGCAACTGCATATCGCACCTGGAGTAGAGTCTTTGCCAAATGCAGCGCTCCAATAGCCTCCAACAAACCATTAGTGCTGCTGGCATTGACCTGTGCAAATTTGCAGATTCACCAGACGATACGCTTGTAGAGCAGACAGTAACGGTAGCAAGAGGTGCAACGCTCAGATGCCAGAAGCTGCTGTACCTGAGCCAGGGTCTGTGAAGCTGGAGGGCTGTTGTGATTGAGCCCTGTGCTCACCGTTTGCTCCAGCTCCTGTACTCTTCCGCTCAGGTACAGTAGCTCAGGTGTCTCTGACGCTTTTCTTGCTTTCTGTCTCTGGCGGAAACGCTGCTGTGCTTTGCGGTTCTGATCCACTCTTCTCGGCTCTGTAGCTTGCTCTGTAGCTTGCGACCGCCCCTCCTCGAAATTGATTTGCCAAGTCGAAAACCTGCAGGTCAGCCTGAGAGTCACCCAATAAGTGCAGATGCTGGTCAAACTTACATTTGTGATGCTCGAATAGAGATGAAGTGCTATGCTGCATGCTGGATACGACCGTGCGATCACCCTTGTAGCTCAGCGACAAATGTGTCCAGCCTACACTAGCTATGGAGGCTTAGTAACAAGTCAGGTTCAGGGAAGCAGCGGGAAGCTTGGGGCGGATGTAGCGAAATGCCCTGCTACCAACTTCAGGTGCCCTGCACCTCGTTCGAGACCAAGAAGCTTTGGGCACAAAATCACAAGCCATACACCTGTGGTTTGCTATCAAAAATTACCTTTACACTTTCAGGAGCTTGTTGCCGCGTGAACGCCGGATCAGTGCAACTGCTTGCATGCTGTTGCTGGGTTGTGACCTACTATGCAGGTCTTGCGGGTACTACATCCAAACCGCAAGATACGGCTGACCAGTTATGCAGCATCAAATATGGCGAGCATCTGTGCAGCACAGTTGAGAGATCATTCTACAGGCTCGCTGGCTGAAGGGACAATTCCCGCAGCTTTGGATTTGCCGTCTGCTCACACGAGCCGAGGTACAGCACTAAATTAGCGTGGTCTGAAGAAAATGCCGTCTGTGCATCATTGCGCAGCTCTAGTGAAAGGCCTGGTCTGTCCGAAAGCGACCAATTTCGCGTTTCCCTCTTCAGTGATCACTGCTGTCTGCAGATGTCTGCATCGTGGGAGCAGTCCGCACGCCCTTTGGAGCCTTCCAAGGATCTTTGGCGCCACTATCCGCCACACATCTAGGCTCATTGGCCATCAAAGGTGCCGCTGAAGCCTTAGCTCTGGTCTACCTTGCATCTGAACAGCAAGACAACGTCTTGCCACAACAAGGCAGACAGAGTATATCTGAAGGGTTGCTTATTGCATGCAGCTTCTTTGGAGAGAGCTGGCCTGCACCCTTCCCATGTGCAGGAGGTCATCATGGGCAATGTCATAAGTGCTGGACTGGGCCAGGTAAAGGCACCCATCACTGCAAGCCCCACAAGCCTATGCCATCTGGGATCTTATCACTGTTATGCATGTTGACACACAGCAATTCCAGCATGGCGCCATGCGCACACCTCGGCCTGATATGTCGAGCGTGCATTGCACTACTAGAGAATGGTACACTACTTTGCATGATAGCATGAAATGAACTTTAGCACTATGCAGCAGACACATGCACAGCAAGCCACCGCTGTCAAGCATTGATCAAACTTGAGAACATCACAAGCAGCTTAAGCAAGTCACAAGCAGCTTGAGAGAGTCAAAACCAGTGTGTCAAATTCCAAGCATAACCGCTGCAGATCTTCTGCACAGCATTCAGGAGCTATGCAAGTGACACTTGGTCTGTCGCACACCACATACACTTGTGCTTTCAAGCCAGAATTTCTGATGAGTCACAACTGGCTCCACACCCCAGACTGCAATGTATAAAATGGCGCTGAATGAACACGAGTCACAATTGGCTCCACACCCCAGACTGTCAAGGTATAATATGACACTAAATGAACATGAGTCACAACTGGCTCCACACTCCACACTTTCTAAGGTACTAAATGTGCGAAATATCTCATGTTGGTGCATGTTGGCTCACAGGACTAGGGTTTAGGCACACCTAGTAGGTACCTGGCAAGAATGATTAGCTGGAAAGCCTGTAAATTTATTTTATTATTGTTGTCGTTATTACTAAAATGTGTGTGGGGCACAGGCGCCAGCCCGGCAAGCTGCCTTGGGAGCAGGTCTACCACCAACCACAGTCTGTTCTACAGTCAACAAGGTGTGCGCATCCGGCATGAAAGCAGTCATGCTGGCTACACAGAGTATACAGACAGGTATTTTGTGCATGTGCACGTGAGTGTGTGTGTGGTCATGTTGTCACGCCATATTGTATTCCACTTTGACAAGGTTGCAATTACCATATTCTGCAGTCTTTGTCCTGCATTGTCTGTGCATAAGCACCTGTCTGTAGTAACACATTGACCAGTGGCATAGTGCAGCAGAGCAAAGTCTCTTTGAACAGGGCTTGGGTTGCATACTTGTCCTGGCACTGACATCCAGACCTTCATGTCTGCCATCAGGCTACAGATCAACACTACCAGTGTCTGAGTATCATCCCCAGAGACCGAATGACTCAACCATTATCCTTTAAATTACTGACAGAATGTCATTCCTCCCAATACCATTACCAGTATCTTGGGAACAGTTACTAATGGCCCATCAACTTGCCCATGTGTTCATGCCAATGCTGTATTCCTGCAGCATTGTCGATGTTGATGACCTTGTATCAGCATCACAAACACCAATGCACTAACAACACTGTCATGGCTTCAGGCACACATGACATAGTCATAGCTGGAGGCATGGAGAGCATGTCAAATGTCCCATACTACCTGCCCAAAGCCAGATCAGGCTACAGGCTAGGTCATGGCACATTGCTGGATGGCATGATCCATGATGGCCTGTGGGACCCCTATGTGGATCAGCACATGGGCCAGTGTGCTGAGTCATGTGCGCAGAAGTATGGGATCAGCCGAGATCAGCAGGATGATCATGCGTTAGAGACATTCAGGAGGGCTAATGAAGCTGCCATGAGTGGCGCAACAGGCATGGTAGAATGTCATACTGTCACTGTCAAACATGATGTGCATGTTGTTTACAATGTTGTACACACAGACATGTTGGTACAAGAACATAGTGTTATACACATGACAGCTCATTCTGCGATTGAACCTATGCGTCAAAACGTCCAGCATGATCAGAACAGGAATAACAACAGACCAGGCCCTACATCCCTCATCAAATGTTCAGATGGACTGGCACATCTTTTAGACACACAACCGTTTCCGTCTGTTGTAGGTGCTTTGCAAAAACGTGTTTCTGCATTGTTCTATGCAGCCCCATGAGTGTCAGACAGCAACACTGATGCTGTTTGCAATCGACTGAAAACGATCTCAAACTACATCAGCTTAGCTTACTGTGCTAGCACTTTAAGTCATGCAGTATGTTAAGGACTGTCTGATCTTGACATCATGTCAAGATTCATCAACATCTAACAAGATTCAGACATGCATATTGTTCCACCCAGCTGTGTGCTTGGAAGCTTTGCCAAACGCAGCTCTGGCGCTTAAACCCTCATTTGTCATGGTCACAAGTCACTTCCATGCAACCCCAATGCTGCAGGATGTGCCAAAACAGCACAAGTAGTTGCGCATTACTGAATACATACATGACGACAAAGTGCTCAAGCCAACATTTTCATCCTTGCAGCACATCAGGACCATTGCTCACACAATCACAGCCAGTGTGCATCACAGGAACCCACACCAACGCATCACCAGGAGTTACACAAGTGCATTACAAATTGTAACACCAGTGCCTTACCAGTAACTACACCAGCATAACACACTGTTACATAACATCAGTGCCTTACCAGTAAATACATCAGCGTAACACACTGCTACATAAAACCAGTGCCATACCAGTAACTACACCAGCATAACACACTGGTACACTGCAGGAGGTCATGCCAGTGCAAGTGCATTACAGGGCGTAACACCAGTGCCTTACCTGTAACTACACCACCGTAACACATTCTTACACTGCAGGAGGTGACGCCAGTGCAAGTGCCAGGCAAGCAGGGCGCAATGCCCAGTTCAGTCATGACCGATGAAACCTTGCTCAAGGTCAAACCAGACAAGCTGCGAAACCTACCACCAGCCTTTGTGATGGAGGGAGGCACAGTGACAGCTGGCAACTCCTCTATCATTGCTGATGGCGCAGCAGCCCTGGTGTTGGTGTCTGCTGAGAGGGCTTCAGAGTTGGGCCTCAGGGTGAGCCAGTTGTCCCCTCATACAGTAGACTCTGCAGAGTCTGTTCAAAAGTAAGTTGTGGGGCTTTGTAAGAGCTGGCAATTCATCTATCATTGCTGATGGTGCAGCAGCCCTGGTCTTGGTGTTGGCTGAGAGGGCTTCCGAGTTAGGTCTCAGGGTGAGCTGCTTGTCTCCTCATGTAGTAGACTTTGTCCCCTCTCAACACATAGCATATCCTGTTGAAGAGTCATGCGGCAAAGTGACAGCTGGCAACTCCTCTGTTTTTACTGATGGCGCAGCAGCCCTGGTCTTGATGTCTGCTGAGAGAGCATCACAGTTGGGCCTCAGAGTAAGTCACTGGTCCCCTCATACAGTAGACTGTGCAGAGTCTGTTCATGAGTAAGCCGCGGGGCTCTGTGAGAGTTGGCAGCTCCTGTGTCATTGCTGATGGCGCAGCAGCCCTGGTCATGGTGTCAGCTGACAGGGCTTCAGAGTTGGGCCTTAGGGTGGTCACTTGTCCCCTCATACAGTAGACTCTGCAGAGTTTGTTCTAAATTGTGAAGCACAAGATCAGCTGACAACTCTTCTGTCAACTGTTGAAGGTGCAGCAGACCTGGTGCCAATGCTTGCTGATAGGGCACCCAAAGTCTCTTCAGAATTGCAGCTCTTGCTTGAGTCAACAGCAGTGCTTGTTGTCCAGGTGTTGGCGCACATACGGGGATATGCAGATGCAGCGCAAGAGCCCCAGGACTTTGCAACCAGCCCTGCCCTAGCAGTGCCAATAGCCCTGGCAAGGGCCCGAATGCAGCAGCAAGATGTGGACTACTGGGAGATCAACCAAGCCTTCTCTGTGGTGGATTTGGTGAATCAACAGTTGCTTGGCCTGAATCCTGACAGGTAAGCCAAGGGCTTCAGTCCTTGCTGTTACATGTACATGTAGTAGGTGTTTCGTTGTAATGACTACACTGCATATGCTCAACTTTCACAAGCTATCGTGAAGCTGCAAACTAGGGGGGAAAACAATCAAGCCGTTTCTGTGGTGGACTTGGTGAAACATCAGCTGCTTGGCGTGAAACCTGATGATCAGGCCAAGGCAGTCTGTAACTGCTGTTGTGAGTGATAACAGCGTTGCTTAAGCTTCTCGACACATTGCTTGGTGTGAAGCAAATGGATAGCAGTCAAGTCTGCTCTGTGGTTGGCTGGGGCAAAGCAGAGGGGGGCAAATCATGTCCAGAAATGAGGACAAATAGGCCCTTTCCAGCAGCCAAATGCATGCATGCACTCTATCAAATGGAATAACAAGCAGCAATGCATGCAGCTATGGGACAACTTGCTGTCACAGGGTGCTGCTTTAGTGACAGTCAGTTGTCCCCCCTGAACTCCTACAGAGCCTGGGGCACCTGATAGAACCCTTGGAAGCTGCCAGTGCAGTGCAGCTTCTCTGTAAACCCTAAACCTGTTTGATATGCCCATCATCCTTGTTGGCAACAACCCAGGACCAGCTGTGAGTAGCATGGCTCTTTTTAGACTCAACTCAAAGCTTAGGTGCAGGGCAGATCTGCACAGACAGGCAAAGGCCCTGGGGCATCCCATAGGGGCGTTTAGGGGTGGCATCATGATGCAGTTTGCATGTGTGCCTGACCTGTCATCCTTAGTGATGATGAAAGCTTTCCCATAGCAAGATGCATGGCTTATTTCTGAACTCAAGCAAGGGGTTGATGCAGAGTCAATGTGCACGGAGGGGCAACAGCCCCGGGGCATCCCATAGGAGCCCCAGAAGCAGCCACCAAAATGCATCTTCTTTGTGTTCTTGGCCTGTCATCTTTGGTGATATGGAAGAGGCTCCGCTGCAAATTGCATGGCTGCTTTCTGGACTCAAGCAAGGGGTTGATGCAGGGTGAATGTGCATGGAGGGGCAACAGCCCTAGGGCATCCCGTAGGAGCCCCAGAAGCAGCCACCAAGATGCATCTCCTCCTTGGCCTGTCATCCGTTTGATAAGAAACAGGCTCCGTTGCTCATTGCATGGCTTGTTTCTGGACTCAAGCAAGGGCTTGTTGCAGGGTGAATGTGCATGGAGGGGCAACGGCCCTAGGGCATCCCATAGGAGCCTCAGGGGCAGCCATCATAGTGCGCCTGCTCAGTGTGCTGGACCGGCATAATGGCAAGTCAGGGGTGGCCACCATCTGCAATGGTGGTGGTGGGGCATCTGCCATAGTCCTGCAAAGGTAAGACAGCCACACTTTCACCTGCTTCTAGTTGGCAATGCTGAAAGGCAGTCTTTAAAGGCAACTGTGGCTGGCTCACACTGTTTGCAATGGTGGTGGTGGGGCATCTGCCACACTTTCACTTGCTTTTAGCTTTCAATGCTGAAAAGCCTTGAGGCATTGCTGAAAGGCCTTGAGGCATTGCTGAAAGGCAGCCTTGAAAGGCAAGCGTGGCTGGCTCCCACTATTTGCATTAATGGCGATGGAGCATCTGCCATAGTCCTGCAAAGGTAAAGCTGCCACACTTTCGCTTGCTTCTAGCTTGCGTTGCTGAAAGGCCTTGAGCCAGTGCTGAAAGGCACTTTTGAAAGGCAAACATGGCTAGCAGCTCCTATTACTCTGACAGGCATGCTGCCAAGATGTCAGTCAGGTATTGTGGCCAGTGTAAGGTGGCCATCAGTTGCAATGTGGTGGCAACAGCCTGTGCCATGGTTGCCCAGAGGCCAGCTAGCAGACTTGCCCAACTGAACAAGCTCTGAATGTCAACACTGAAAGACAGAGAGGCGTAATGAACAGCTGCATATCTGTTCAAGGACAACTGCAGCCCACAGTTGGGGGAAGTGGGGGCCATGTTGCCCGACATGTTGCCCCCAGGGTCTGCAACATTTGTCGGGGAGCTTATGCCATGGATTTTGCAGAATGGGACAACTCAGCATGTGTGCCTGAACAGCAGTAGCTCCAGAATTATTATGATTGGCAGCATCCGAGATTCCAGGGAATGCACTTACATGTCTGTTGTACTGCAGGACCTATACAGCCGCGGAAGGGAACACGACCACAGCCTCGTGTGGTCGGTATGAAGGCTCATCATCTTCCGGCCTGTGAATAAAACGAACAGAGAAGAAGGGTCAACATCTTCTGGCCTGTAGAAAAAAGAATAGAAATGAAGGGTCATCATCTTCTGGCCTGTAGAAAAAGAATAGACATGAAGGGTCATCTTCAGGCTTGTAGAAAAATGAATAGAAAAGAAGAGACTACGCCTTTCGCTGTCAATTCATTGAGAAAAGAAGCCAAGTTTTATACTGGGCTGCCCACTGCCCAGGGATCTTCTGGCTTGTAAACAAAGCAAGGCTAGGTGGATGTGTCGATCAATGGCAGCTAGCCTAGCTGGATGTAGCCTGAGTTGTATGGCAGATAGCATATGATGCCCTAGTCACAGCAGTGCTTGAACTACTGAGCAGCCGTTGCCCTTCAATGCAGCAATCTTCGTTTGTGGATAGATGATGCAGGCTGCTCTGATGTAAATCATAATCTTGATTGCTCACAGCTCCATTGATGGAGACGCCATGTCGACAATACAGTCAGCTTTCATGCTGCACAGTTGAGTTCAGACGAACCTGACAGGTCTTGCAGCAATGACTGTGTAGTTCAGTGTCCCAGGCAAATGCTGAGTACATACTTGTAAATGCACTGCATTGGCAAGTCATGGCGGGATTGCAGCTCAAGACAAACAGCAGGGCTAGGTCTCTTTCATACCATCTACAAAGCTGCCTGATGTTGACAGAGCATAAACCTCTACATCAAACATGAAAACAGGTCGGCAGACTGATCCTTGTGTGATCAAATTGTAGCATGCAAAAACACAACTCAGCTCGAGACAGTGTGAGAAGTTATAACAACTGTCTTGCTGATGCTGAAAGCATGAGCCTTGCTGAATGAATCATCAGCAGCCCGTGCGCTCCGAAACCAGAATGTTCGGCCGGTAGGGTCTAATCATTACTTTGTTTTGCACAAAATGCCTTGCGCTGACAACTGACAAAACGGCAGACTCATCTCGGGGCAAACAATTATCGAGCAGTGATGTGACGTCACGTCAGCTCCTCTTTGTGCATCGTCCATAGTAGCCGCGTTGGCAAGCCCGACTAGGTCACATCTGAGGTGATCATTCAACGACACAGCAGTCGAGGAAAAAAGTTTAAACTGCTGGAATTACTGTGTAGTGAGCTCGCCCTGCAGCAAACCCCTACAGGTTGCATCCGTTATCGGACAGTGTATTTCGCAACACCAACATAGGCCGCCAAACCCTCTGATCCGGGTGATGAATACTTCAGCACCTAAGTGGAGTCTGGTACAGTCTACCACAGACGACATAGACTTAAATCAGGTACTTGCTCTTGTCTGTGCATCCCGGCACAGCTCATCAAGAACTAACTTGCAGCGCCCTTTGTGTGGGTTCGGTAGGCCTCATATGTGTTTGGCTGCAGGACAAAATAAATGCAAGCAGTAAGGGCATAAACACATTGTTAGCTGAGGTCCAAGTGCGGCGTAATAAAAGGAGCATCTCACAAGAACTCGCCAGAATGCTAGTTGCTAACTATGAGTCAAACCAAAAAACCATTCAGTCGGCTTCAACAAGCCTAGCTTCTTATCAACATGAGCTGGACAGTCTGGATGACACTATCCCCAAACACCTTGAGGTACTTCAGCTGTCCACTATTCCATTGAGCGCCAACTTTTGTTGGCAGAAAATGACCTCCTTTGTATTTTGAGTGAATGCCTCTCAAGATTATTGCATGCATTGCGACAACTTTCAAATGGACACAAGTTTGCTTCAAATCAAATTATTGTGTATATGTGTTGCATTTGCAGACTGAAATAGGTCCAACCGGGGCCTCAGTCAAGACATAATACATCAATCTTCTGAACGATGACATAGCAAGCATGACTAAGACGCTGAAGACAGCACAGGTGTGCTTTCTATGTTCACGCATCCAGCATCTAGCATTCAACAAAAGTTTTTCGACCATCATGGCTGGCAACATCTAGTCTCAAACTTGATAGCCAAGTTCGTGTGTCCCTGAGTGCCACATCAGCTAGTGTTTCAAGTTCAACAAGTTCTTGCAGTGATGACAAGTGGCTGCAAATGCAGTTGCGTAGCACTCATGCTTACGGACCACATGTTTGTAGTTGAGCATCTCAAGAGGAGTCTCATGCACTACAAGTAGTATTAGAGCCGTTTCCAAGGTCCATGGCTTCACGTGTGTCACTCTTGTTGTTGCGCTTGCATGAAGTTGTCTATTTGGGATCTTGGCAACAAGACTTTGACAACACAAGTCACCCGCAATTGGCTGCATTCCAGGCACGAAGCTGCTGCAATGAGCAGCTCAAAGTACAAGTGGATGACCACACTGGTATGATCAAGCAGGACACCTGCGGCATCAACAAAGCGCAAGAGAAACTGAACACACTGCAAGTCAAACACAGGACACTGGAGCTTGAGCACCAGCAACTGCTGGATCGGCGCCAGCACGATGTTGTGGCTTGCTTCCTAAGCATGAGAATTTCAAATGAGGTAAGCTACATCTGAGTCTGGAAAAATGTTTGACTTGTAGTGTTAGTTTAGCTCAATCACCAGACCACAATCTCTGCAACATGTCTAGGTTCAAATTTGCCTTTTTTGTCTTGCGTCATTTGTGGCCCAAGATATGCATATGTGACACCAAGCATAATTAGCATCAGCTTAGGTGCTTGTAGAGTTTGTAACGCGTTGCGCAGTCATGCTGAGTGTCCCTTTGTTTCACAGCTTTTCTTGCTGCTGCAGGATCAAAAGCATGGCGATGTTTCCCAATAACTGTGAAATCATGCTCTCAAAGCCACCAAAAAGCATGATTGACTTGATGGCCTGCAACAGCTCAGTGAACAAGATGCAGGCCATTGAAGGTCACTTGAGGAGACTACTTGATCCTGGCAGAAGACATTGCTCAACATAGCTCTAGTTCAATCCTGCATCGCAGCCAGACAAACTTGCTATAGTGTCTTGTACAGAAATATTTTGCAGACCATGCAGGGTTCAGAATCTTAGATAATAAGCAGGAGGTTTCACCTAAGTCTGTGCCTTGACGAAATTTAGCATTGTGGTGCTGCAAGTCTTTGGATGGCATCCAGCCTGGCTTACAGTTGCTCTGAGCAACACATCATTGTGGTTTGTGTTGCTTTGATTCCCAGCTATGTGTCTGCCTTACTGAAAGACAGTGCCTCTCAAGATTATTGCATGCATTACGACAAGTTTGAAATGGACACAAGTTTGCTTTAAATCACTTCAGTGTATATGTGTGTTGCATTTGCAGACTAAAATAGGTCCAACCGGAGCCCCAATCAAGACAGAGCACATCAACCGTTTGAAAGATGATATAGCAAGTATGACTCTGATGCTGAAGGCAGCACAGGTGTGCTTTCTATGTTGTGTCACGCATTCAGCATCCAGCATCCACCAAAAACTCATTGTCCATCATGGCTAGCAACATCTAGTCTCAGACTTGACAGCCTAGTTCCTGAGTCCTGACTGTCACATCAGCTCATCTGATCAGCTATCCTTTTGAGTCCAACAAGTTCTTGCACTGGTGACAGGTGGCTGCAAATGCAGTTGCGTGGCACTCATGCTTACGGACCAAATGTTTGTAGTTGAGCATCTCATGAGGAGTTCCATGCAGTTCAAGTAGTGTTAGAGCCGTGTCCAAGATCAATGCATTCACGTGTGTCACTCTTATTATTGCGCTTGCATGAAGTTGTTTGTTTGGGATCTTGGCAACAAGACTTTGACAACCCAAGTCACCCACTATTGGCTGCATTCCAGGTCCCAAGCCGCTCATTGAAGCAGCTCAAAGTACAAGTTCATCACTACATTGGTCTGATGGAGCATGACACCCGCAGCATCATTGAAGTGCAAAAGCAATTGAACAAACTGCTAGTCAGACACAAGACATTGGAGCTTGAGCGCCAGCAATTGCTAGATCGGCGCCAACACGATGTTGTGGCTTGCTTCCTAAGCATGAGGATCTCAAATGAGGTAGGCTACATCTGAGTCTCAAAAACCGTTTGACTTGAAGTGTTAGTTGCTAAATCACCAGACCACAATCTCTGCAGCATGTCTAGGTTTGCCTTTTTTAACCTGCGTCATTTGCGGCCCAAGATATGCATATGTGACACCAAGCATAATTAGCATTAGGTGCTTGTAGATTTGGCAACGCGTTGCACAGTCACGCTGATTGTCCCTTTGTTTCACAGCTGTTCTTGCTGCTGTAGGATCAAAACCATGGCGATGTTTCCCAATAGCTGTGAAATTCTGCCTCAAAGCCAGCAAAAATCATGATTGAATTGATGGCCTGCAACAGCTCAGTGAACAAGATGCAAGCCATTGAAGGTCACTTGAGGAGACTACTTGATCCTGGCAGAAGACATTGCTCAACATAGCTCTAGTTCAATCCTGCATCGCAGCCAGACAAACTTAGTATACTGTCTTGTACAGAAATATTTTGCAGACCATGCAGAGTTCAGAATCTTAGATAATAAGCAGGAGGATTCACCTAAGTCTGTGCCCTTGACGAATTAGCATTGTGGTGCTGCAAGTCTTTAGATGGCATCCAGCCTGGCTTACAATTGCTGTGAGCAGCACATCATTGTGGCCTGTGTTCCTTTGATTGCCAGTATTACTAAGCTCTGTGTCTGCATTTTGGAAGACAGTGCTTACAGGCTTTGTGCTTTTTGGTGACTTTGCCATTGATCCCGTTATTCAGCTAGACTTTCCCACAATGATTGTCCAGATCATCTTCTCACCTTGAAGCAAACTGTCCACATTGACTTGCATGCAGTCATCCCTCTTGAAAATTTGCTTTACCGAGGCTGATACAGTAACTCTAGAGCCAGGGAAAAACTTGCAAGGCAAGCTTCAGTATGCGACCAGCTGTCAGGAAGCAGGAGCATGCAGCTAGAGAGCTGCACGCAGCCTCATTAACGTGCTGCAACAGCTGTCACTTGCCTCAAGCAACAGCTATGTTGTGCGCATCTGCTCTTTGTGGTGATATGCACAAGACTTCTGAACAAAACGCAGTCATTGAATTGAGCAAGCTTATGTCCCTTATTGTGACTGCAGTACAAGTTGCTGTTCAAATCACGCCTCTCAGAGCATAGCTGATGTCCAGGCACGACATGCTGCCTCACATTGCAGTGCTTGAGTTGCTTAGAGCCCCCAATGTCAGGATGTAGGTGGACCTGCCTGCTTACATGGCACATCCTGTGAAGACGCCAAGAGCTTACGCAGACGTACAACGCTTTGTTCATTAGTCCATGACATCACTCAAAATTGAGTTGCCATGGCACTGCCATTCACACTGGATGATATCGCAAGCATCATGTACTTGTGAGTGATGTACATACAAATGTTGCTACAATGTCTACTACTGTTGGTCTCTGATGCTATTGGCGTTATCAGCTGTGCTACATACCTAAAAAGGAAAAAACATGTCTCTCTGTCAGCATTCATGACAAGGATGTAGACCAGATCTGTTGAGGCAGCAGCTCACAGTGCATCGTACTTAAACAAAATGTCACGTGTCCCAGCGAACATCTCCACCTTTTAGTCAGGGTCTCTCTGCATCAAGCAAGGGCGTGTCAGTCTTGAAACAGTCACGTGTGTACAACATCAATGAATCGACTGACTGATTGATTGCTTGATTGGTAACAGCAGTTATGTGGTGCAGAGCACCTTATTCAAACTGTTTGTCGCTTCTCAGTCAGCAAATCTGACTGAGTCATGCAAGATCTACATGTTGGTAATGCCAAGCTTGTGTAAGGGATTACTGACATGACAGGATTCTCATGCAAGCAGAAAAGCATGAGAAGCATTTGGCTCACCTCCATGAATTGCTTTGCTGCGTCCAGCTCAGCACGCAACCAATTGCCTGCAGCTATGCATGTCTGTAGCTTGGCTCTCAGCTCTGTCTGTGTCTGCATGATGAGCTTCACCTCAGCGTCGACTCTCATGGCAATAAGTGCACCATCGTCTATCTGCTTCCTGGCAGCTGCCTCATTAAGCTCTCCCTGGAGCAGACAAGCAGGCCACTAACATAGAAGTACATTCAGCCTGGGATCCCAACACATGTCTCAGTGTCTCAAAGAATGAGACTCTGTTTTGACCTGTGGCTAGGGACAATGCAAGGTCAAGATATGTGTCTGACCTGTATGCAGCGCAAAGTCCAGCTCAGCTCACTGCAGTTCACCTGACAGGGCAGCAAACAAAGCCATGCTAGTAGAGGCTAAAGAATAAAATCTGTATTACCTTCTTTAAGCTGGCAGCAATGGTGTTCAGTATAGATACACCCCGCTTGAGGGTGGCCTTCTTCTTCTTCAGCGCGACAGCCAATGCATTCAGGTCACCCTACACCATCAAGGCTGCTCAGTCTTGCATTCAGTGAGGACCAACTTGCCATGCACCGACATGCAGTGTCGGATATCCTCATGCTTCTCTATGCAGCTGTGCAGCTTTGCACAATTGTGACTGAAATGACAGTTCCAGCCAATCAGCGCTTCTAACACACTGCTGAGTAAGAGGGACCTGGATGCACACTGGCTCAGTATGGCAGAGCTCGGCAGGGCAATACTCGTCATACATTCAGTCAGACTCAGTAGGGTCATGCATCAGGATTGCTGATGCAAAGTGACAGCCTGGAGCCTCTAGACTTGCCTTAACATTGCCAAGCGCCTAGCAAGAGCCTGCTGTCATGAGCAGGAAGGCAGGGCAATTGAGCTGACACTTGAAGACTACCTCAGATTCGGCAATTCGATCATGCCAGTTTGACAGCTCTGTTTCCAAACTTGCCACCTGCTCGGCAGAGTACTCTTGCTCTTCTAAACCCTGGGCGCTGTAGTCTGGACCCAGGCTCAGCTCATGTAGGTCAGGCATAGGCAACCCCCTGCCAAAATCTGGGCCCCCCTCTTCCACCTGATACTCACACTTGACTTTTGTCAGTCACTGTGGGCAAGAAACAATGGTTTTTTTCACATCAGCCTACCACACTTGCTTACTGTGAATGTTTGTTGCTCAATTTGAGTATTTGCAGGCTTCATTTCAGGCACACTGCAGCTACAGCATGCCAAGACTTGGTCAAGCTGTATTACAGCCAGCAGCAGCTAGGCCGAGGTATGGCTTTACAGCATGTTTCAGCGCTCAGGAGTGAGTAATTCCAGAAAGAAAAGAAAAGAAAAGAAAAGAAAAGAAAAGAAAAGAAAAGAAAAGAAAAGAAAAGAAAAGAAAAGAAAAGAAAAGAAAAGAAAAGAAAAGAAAAGACTACGCCTTTCGGCGTCAATTTGATGAGAAGCCAAGTATTATACCGGGCTGCCCAGTGTGAGTAATCCCACAACTTGGATCAGCATGGTATCCAGATTTGTCTGCTACTGGATAAAGCTTGAAGATAAGGCATGCAAGTTTGACAGGACTTGATCCAGTAAAGCGGAACAACAAGCAAGCGCTAGCACACCTCGCGTCGCCAGTTCGCCAGAAGGAGAGCACCTGTGGCATGTGGTGCACCTACCATCAACGTTCTCAAAGTCGCTCATCTGACTAAATGAACTTCAAGTCGTTTTCCGCCTGCAGGAACGGTCAGCATGTCAGTGATTCCTCGAATCCGGATACTCAAAGGGAGCATGCAAATCTGAAGCTATCGGAGCAAATGAGCTCCAGCATGCTTCCTGCACAGTGCTGTGGATATTGATATGCAAAACAGATTATGGAGTGTTGAGAAAATGCGTTGAGGGACGAGCGTTTCGGAGCAAGCAGCTGTCTGCTGTTTAGGTCACGTCAGATCAAGCTTACTTGGTAGCTGCAGAAAACGCACAATGAACCTCTAGTGATCTGCAAGGTGATGCCTGGGAGTTGCGGACCTGCAAATAAACATTACACGACTGAGAGCCAGACAGCGGCCGCCGAGCAGGCTTCGCTAGCGCTTGTCCTGTGCCTGTGACAAAAGGCAACGCGCGCAGGAGCGTAGCTCCTACCCGATGCACATGAACAACGCGTTCGAATAGCTTCTGCAAATGCTCAAGTCCTCTCTGATGCAGAAAGTAATGTTGGCAGAAAAAGATGCGGGAAGGGAGGTGTGCAGGGAAAAGGAAGGAAGGTCGACTGCAGTGAAACTAAATTGGGGGTTTTGGGAAATTGTGCCACATGACAAAGGGATGCAGTGAAATCGCCTGTTATCGCTCGGAAGATGCACTCTTTGTCTCAAAACTTTTTAGAATGCACTGTTTGGACTGCAATCTTGAACGCCACTAGGTTGCCAAACACAACCCTGCCAGGTAAGCAATAACTGCGGACCCTGTGCTGCTCCAGGCGCGTGGGGAGAGGGCTTGCATCCACACTGTGCAAGCCTATGCTGTTGACCTTGTTGGGTGCACAGCACTTTGCTGCTCTTACACCCACAAATCTGTGCTGCGTATTTGTTTTGTCAGGTGCAACTAATGCTGAGTCTTTACAGCAAAGAAAGCAGCTATGCAGGAATAATAGACAAGACTACGGTACACCTTTCGGCATCAATTCCGGTGGTTGTTGGTGTATTCTGCAGAGACATGCTGCCTGAATGCATTGCATTGGCAAGACAAGGAGGGCCTCTTGCCTGGTGCAAACGGTGCTAGCAGCTCAAGACAAATAGCAGGGCTTGGTCTTTCTTGTAACATGCTTGATGTCGACAGGAAATGAAAAAGCTTGCATGCATGCTTAAAAAGCAGGCCTGCCGTCCTAGGACAGCAGAGACCGCAGCAAGTATCAGCGGTAATCAGAAATGGTGCGCTGAGAGCAAAAATACAGACAGTAGCACACGACGTTGATGCTGACAGACTGTATGCCAGGATTATGAGCACCTGCAGAGCTGTCTGTGATACTGCACCTAGTGCACAGGCATACACACCTAGTCCAGCTTTTACTAAATCCCACATTCTTCATGAATTCACACACCATGGCTTCTGTGCTGAACCATCCCAGCAATGTTTAACAGGTTTCCAACTGCTGCAGTAGCTGCCTGCAACCAGGAAGAACAAGCTTGCAAACCAGAACATACAACCCAATGGCACTGTCTAGCATGCAGATGTATTGTTCAGACAAGCCATGTCATGACAGTCACATGTGGACTGCAAGCACGCACATACGCATGCACGCGCATGCGCATGTGACAGTGCGAAGCCAAATGCTGTTCTTCTGAATTAGCTCCTACAGCTGGTGTACCTGATTTGCGTGCAGCACAAACTTTGAGCTAGACTTTAAGTCTAGCTGGGCTCGCGTGCAGCGCAAAGTCTAGCTGAGCTCGCTGCAGATGGCCTATAGCATCCAACTGCAGCAAGCTGAGCTAGACTTTGCGCTGAGTGCGATTCGTTGGCTTTAAGCCGCCTAGCCCTGGTCAACTCCGCTTCCTGCGCCACGAGGCAGCGTGGCCTTAGAAAAACGCGCAGCATATCAGCCTAGCTTCGTGTGCTGCCCGGTTCTGCAAGGCCACGCTGCACTTGAAGGTGGACTTCTGCTTCTTCAGCTTCTCAGGCAGTTTGTTGAGGTTGCCCTGCACTTGCAATTATGCTCAGTCCTGCAATCCCTGAAAGTCAAGCTGCCATCATAAGCAATGCCATGCACTGAAATGCAATATTTGGATCCTGCTGTTTCACTTTGCAGCTCCTCATCATGGTCGTCTCCCTGACTCGAGTCAGACTCTGCAATCACAAACATGTTGTTGATGACAGGCTGAGCGGGCTATAGAAGTCCAAAGGCGCTTGTAACATCTAGATGTCAAGCTCAACCGTCGTAGCAAAAGAAAAGCAAAAGCAAAAGCAAAAGCAAAGGCAAAAGCAAAGGCAAAGAAAAGAGAGGCAGAGGCAGAGGCAGAGAAGAGGCAGAGGCAGAGGCAGAGGCAGAGGCAGAGGCAGAGGCAGAGGCAGAGGCAGAGGCAGAGAGAAAAG
>JAABUP010003210.1_pt1 | contig 29255 bp, 30 predicted proteins | sample 5559201 | NCBI WGS metagenome assembly JAABUP01 (sample SAMN10711887, study PRJNA513373) | rock metagenome | isolation source: Antarctica rocks | place: Antarctica | reverse complement strand
CTGATCTTGCCGGTCTCCATGCCTTCGCCCTGTATTTCCTGGTAAACGTCAAACGCCCTCTCATCGGCTCTTTCGGCGCACTTCTTCACCATCGCGACTAGGGTGCCCTGTCTTGGCATCCACCCTCTCCCTTTCATCTCGTCGAAATATTTAAAGGCATCTTCGTAGTCATCTTGGTCCAGGCACACCAGCAGAAGCCTATCGTACGTCAGCGCGTCGGGCTTCACGTTGAGGGCAAGCATCTCCGAGGCGAGGAACATGGCAAGGTCTTTGCGATGTGCGGTGTTGCAGCCACGGAAGAGGGCGTTGAACGTTGCGGTATTGGGTCCGTCGGGACACAGGGTGTGGAGTTGCTTGTATTGGTCGATCGCTTGGGACAGATCCTCGAGATGGACAGAGGCTTCGATGATGGAATTGACGGCTGATGTTGGTACCGCTCGACCAGCTTTCCGCAAGTCACGCAGGATGTCGAAGGCTTTGCTCGGCCTCTGAGGGTCTTGGCGGAAATGCTGGAAGAGCGACCTTGTGCTTCCTTCTTCCGGCTCATGACCAGAAGTCTTCATGATGCAGAGGATCGTTAACGCGGTCTTCACGTTACCGCTAGTAGTATAGGCTTCGACAAGTGTCTCGTACTGGTGGAGCTCGAATTTCGTTTTGCGATTGCCGAGGACGCGGAAGACATCTGTCGCCAGGCGTGCATCGCCATGGCGAGCGGCAGTAATAAGGACGTTGAGGCAGATACCGGATGGAGGGTTCAAGTACGCCGTTTCGACGCGTTTCTTCCAGGCGTAAAGTGTAGCTTCATACTTCGACATATTAGCAACTACCGAATTATTACCTACGGGGTGGAAGACATGCATGGAAAGCCCGACTGGCACTATCCAAAAAGAAGAACCACAGATTTCCAGAAATCACCATCTCTCCTCCAGCAATACAATGCTTGAGGAGCGTAGTAGCCGCCTCGAATTCTTCCACCTCACATAACGTATACGTAAACATATCGTGCAGCCAGCTTTTTACCTGGACGCCGTCGCGCTGCATCTGTTCCAGCTTGTCCAAAGCTAACTCCAGTTGCTTCTCCTTGAGCAGGCCCGCGACGACGTCATGCCAGCCAGCGTTGGTTAGGGCAAACCACCGTTGGCGCAGCTCTTCGAGTATATCGCTTCGCAGGTTGTAGTCCGGATGAATCGCAAGAACCTGACATAGAGTCTTGTCAGCACATGTGGCTTGCTGTCTATATGACGCTGATCCTACCTTCAACAAAGCGTGATAGGTGCCAGAATCAGCATTGATGCCCTCGTCCATCATCTCCTGCAAAAGCCTTGCGGCCTTCGCGGCGGAACCATTCTGAGGATCAGTGTTTGACAGGATTAAGGCAGTATACAGACGCAGATTGGGCGCTTCCTGGTGTTCCTGAAGGAGAACTCCTACAATCTGCTCGACTTCATTGCTGTTGCCTTTGGCAGACACCGAGCGAAGCTTCTCATAGAGCTGAGCAGTTGCGGTGTTTGGAGGTCTTAGCCCGTGGTTTGTTTCTCTTACTGGTGAGCGCTGTGTGAAGAACTGGCGACTGCGGTCGGTGTCGCGACCGAGTGCATGTTCTTGCTGTTGGTTACGCGCATGAGCGCTGAGGGCAAGCTGGCGACTTGGGGCACGGCGTTGAACCGCGGAAATCCATGATCTCGCGCAGCGATTGTTCACAATATTCACTGACCTGCGGAGTTTCTGCGACTCCGCCAAGAGTCTGGCATCAAATGAAGGGCAGAGACAATGCCATAGCCCATCAATTGGGATTTTGGCTGAGGGCATTGCATCAACAGTGGATCGGTTGACGCACTCGAAAAGCCATGCCGAGGGGCTTAGTCATCATTAGCATCCACTTAGCTTCAACGAACAGGACGCCATTGCTCTAAAGAATCTCAACCTAGCCTGGGTGGTCTATTAGAGCAGATTTGATAACGTTATGAGAATAACTCCTATTCTGAGCATGGAGTCATTCTCAATCTTCGGTTGAATGCCATTAGAGTTATAGCGCCCCAACGCCTTGAAGCGTCCTGGTCGACTGCTAAGTGCATGAAATGTCGGCGAGCATCCACCATATCGGCTAGACCTTGACTGCTGTTGATTATCATCCTCTCCCTCTGCCCCTTCCTCTCCCTCCCCCACCCCTGCCAGCACCTCTCCCTCTATCGCCTCTACCACCATGATCTCCCCTGTGTACGCTCCCACCTCGTCCACGGCTCGATGGCTGGTTTTGCTGCTGATCCTTCACAAGGTCGATGATCTCATCAGGGACTCGAAGGTATTTGATCTGCTATCCCGTGAGATCCTACCCTACTCCATATCCGATGACGGGAGGTACTGACGTTATTTCCCCTCACGTATACCTCCGGTAACCTGAAGAACTTGTCGCCATCAGGACTTGTTTGTACCACCTCCTTCAACGTCAAGTTCATCCAAGTATCGCAGTTAACAAGATGACCATTGAGCGTCTCGCCATTCTTGAGCTCCACCAGCATGGGATGACCCTGGGCCGCATTCAGCAAGCCAAGCGGCAGCTAGAATACGCAACATCAGCGCCTGTCATGCCCATGTCGTTTGAGCTTTGCAATCTGCCATCCGGAATATCACGAAGACTCACCATAGCCCCGAAAAATCCCGGCCAGGGAGATCAAAAAGAACAATGTCTGCAGCGTGTGAGCTAGGGCTGGGGTCCAATGTTGGTATGATTGCGCGCTCCAATCTTTTCCCTTCGTGGATAGACGACACAGAGTTGACTATCCAATAATCACGTAGGGCAGGTCAGCACATATCGGGTAGTCCCGTGGAAAATCGTAAGGGTTACTTTCGCTACCAAACTTCCTTTAGCGTTAGCGAGCTGACGACGACTGCGCCAAGCCCGGCCAACGTGGGACGCACATGGGTCTATCAGGACTCATTATTAATGGTCTTCAGGCAGCAGCTTCGCACCATGCTTTTGGGCAACGTCACCTCCTGCCAGCTGTCTCTTCACTTGTTTAGGTCTCTACTTGCAACTTGATCTAGAGTGACCAGGGGACCAAGATGCGCGTTACTTGGAAGGCAGCAGCACTCGTGCTGGCGCCTACCGTTTCGTCGGCGTACGTAGTTCCGAATCCAGGGTCACTCGTGAGAGTATCTGGAGAAAGTGGTGAATCTTCTCCATTTCCTGCGCTGCGTATGGGACAGACCACCTGAAACGTGGAAGTATATACTGATCCTCTCCAGACGGACTCAGTGCATCTGCGAAGTTCAGTGTTCCTTGCCCTGGGTGTTTCGGGGAGGACTCCGAAAACAATGATGCCGGGAATATTGTATATATTATTTCCCTTACACTCTGCATGTTACTGATGTTTGAAACAGAAATTCCAGATCGAAGCTTTCGCATCAGAGAAGCCATGCGGAATAAGCAATCTCAACTTGAACAGTCAAGTCTTAGCTCAAGAATGGGACGGCCTAAACGCCTGGGGCAACGGGTCGATTACGACGCAAAAGGTCAATGGTCTTGGCATTCGAAACCTTCAAGCTAGCTGGAGGACCTCATGTATCTTCGACACGGTCCCCGAGGATGGATCGAATTCTCAGGGCCAAGATGTCGCTCAGGTCCTTACCTTCGCCGTCGATCAAGTCGATGGCAAGGACGTTGACGCAGTGTGGGGGTTCACTGTGTCATTCAAGCAGATTACACCAGAAATACTTCGCATTAGCCCTGTTCCAGTACCAACAGCCAGCGAAGCTGAATCAGCAGAAGAGTGGCGGAACCCTCCACCTTCTCTGAGGTTGTCATCACCCGCCCCAAACAACGGGGAGACCTCCACTCTACCGAGCATTGAGGATGAGATCGCCCAATTGAAGCAGCTAAAGGCCGAAGCCAAGGAGCTGAAGAGGCTCATCAAGCAGAAAAAGAAGACCATCAATGCCCTCATCAAGCAAGACTACAAGTCATTCAAATCCGAGATTAAGCAATGTGACAGTATTCGATGCGTCGTCAAAGCGATGCTACGGAAAGCACATGGCGCCATTCGCATGGTCTGCCACCGATTTGGGCCGAGCGAGCACGATCACCACCGCCATCCGCCACCCCCTGAGAATGTTTTCGATGCTCCTCCGCTGCCTCCCTCCGAAGATCTGGAATCTTCACCTTCCCACCACAACATCCGCCCTCACTTCCTCCCACACGGATTCGAAGATCATCACCGCCGCAGTCCCCTTCACAAACCTCTCAAAGCTCTGAAGATATGCGCCGTCGTTATTGGTCTAGTGTCCTTCTTCGGCCTCGTCTTCAAAAAGTGCGGGAGCTCCCGCCGCCGTGCTTACTTTGCCGCTCGTCGAGAAGAACGCCGTAACAGGCGTCTCTACCGCCGAGCAGCGCGTCGGCAGCAATGGCGCGACTGGTTCTGTCGAAGAAACACAGGAACCTCCTCCGAGTACGACGAAAAGCGCGCTTTGATCCTCGAGCAAGAAGGCGTCCTTGAGACTGCGATGCAAGCCGAGATCCACGAACTCCGCAACGCGCACGAAGTGGTGAATGATATCGTCAGGGCTGAGGAAGGCCGGTATATCCACGAACTTGATGTCGGCCTTACGAGACAGAATAGTCTTCCGGATTACGATTCTAGGAGTGAGAGCGGTGGGACTGAACCGCCGTCTTATGAAGAGCAGATCGTGGCCGAGTCGGTTGTGGATGGGTTTCAGTATACTCCGCAGGGATCTGAGGGTACGCCTGCGAGTAGTGTTGTTGATACTAGTCCGAGGATTAGTATTGATAGTAGGGAGACGAGGGATTTCAAGGAGTAGAACGGATCGTGGATTTGGATTGGTGGGCGTAATAGGAGGGACAGGTAGTGCGTGAGAATCAATGGTCTTGGCCTTTGTTCTTTTCTCTCATCTTGTGCAATTACAAGCGAACTATATTGCTTACTGCACTTCCTCAACCACTCGATATAACCAATCAACATGTTTAAATTTGGGCTACTAGAAAGTCATCCCTTATGTTCCTCCCGTTCTCTATTACCGTTTCCTTCGTAACTGTACTCGGATATCTCACATCTCCACACTAAATCCCACACTTCTATCTCTCAGCTCACTCCTCTGCCTTCGCCTCTAATTACACAGTCTCAATACCACCACAATGCCCCCTCTCTACCCACGTTCCCGCTTCAGCGCCTCTCATGAGGTCCTAACAAGGACTTCAGCTTCGATACCCGCCGCGTCACTTGGACCGGTCGACGATGCACGTCAAATCGTCAGTCACTCTCCATCATGCTTTCGGGTGCACCGCTCATCTAGCCACCCTCGCCATCACGCCCTGCGACGTCATTAACCTAGACGACCAAGCCTTGTCGAACACTCCAAAACCACCCAACGTCAAATTTCCAGCAACATCCTCGCGATGCCCTCAAAACTCCGAATCCTGCCGGAACCGGACACCACAACTCACTCCAACCACCAACGCTCTCGAAGATACATAGCCTCAAACTCGCAGCTCATTCCCTGAAAGAGATACCGACCCTTGGAAATGTAGGATCACGCAGTCGATCCAGTCCCTCTTTCAAGACCTAGAACTTCAAGCGGCTAGCTCGAGCGTGCACTGTACACGTTCTGTAGACCGAAGGGTCGTTAAAACGCCGGATTGTACTCCGGTTCACCGTCGGAATCGTCATTGCGGGTTGGTATGGTGAGAGGGTGTTGGAAAGTTGCTTTGTGCTTCGATGACGTGCGTGTTGGCAGTGGGGTTGGAGTTGGTCGGTATCAATGGCGCTGATGAGAATGCAGTCTTGGGCTACGCCGTCGTCAGGAGGTAGAGTCGGTCTGGTGCTGAGGGCTGAGAAGAAAGGTGTCGTCTTCGGCGTTCGGTGGTGTGTCTGCAGCTGCTGATGAGGTGTGCTGATGAGTCCCAATACCTCATCGGTGCTAGCGATAAGTTACGCACGTACTAACTGAGGCATTGACGCTGAGAAAACGGCGTTGAGCAATGGATGCTGCGTCCAGAGGCACTCCGGTGATCCAGTCCATGCTGGTGTTCGCGTTCTTTGCGGTGTGGTCTTCTCAGTCTGCTTAGCTCACAACCTGGTGCTAAAATGGTTCGTCACATCGAGTGGTACTTGTTCCTCTGACTTCCTCTGATCTCGATATCAAATTGTGTGTCTGGGTCATGGTCATGCGCTTTGAGCACATGTGCTTGTGGGTGGTGATGGGGTTCTCCCCCGGAGGTCAATAACCGTCATGGTGTGCTAGTGGTCTTCGTGCCTGCGTTGATCTTGCGAAGTGTTGTCAGGAGCTGGACGAAAAGGTCTGCGCTCAATATTGAGAACATCAAAAGATCTGCAGCAAGAAAACCGTCGAACACACATTGCCAGCAAGGGACCTATCTGAGGAGAGGTACTTGTCAACATACCCCGTATGGGGCGTGACTGCAGACTCCTGTTCACCCTAGCAGAAATCGCTTGTCGGTGTTGAAGACAGTGATGGTATGTGGTCGCTCCGTCAGAGGCTGCTGTCTGAATACCTCGTCGGAACGATTGTGCCGGAAAAAAGTCGTGAACACCGTTTCTGTCAGCTCAATGTAAGTCTGCCTTGTCGCAGCATCATCAAAAGTATCACGAGGATATCTTGCAAGAACAACGAAACGAGGACCCCTCTCGACGTCTGTGTTCCCATCAATGTGCGGATATAGAAGATTTGACGGGAGGGTGAAGGGGCGTCATAGTGTCATGGTGTAGTGCTCAAGTTCTTGCGCTCGGGCCGCTGGCTGAAACCATCTGGAATCGTCTTGATACACAAGTTTCCCCCTATCGAGCCTTAGAGTGATCGTATGGATGTGCCACTTGAGGAGAGCTCCCGCAGTATATGACAGCTTGAGGAGAGGTTGAAGAGGTGGCCGAGCTATTGTTATTAACGTGGCGTCCTCCCTGGATCTATTGCTCGATGGTGAAGTAGCCTGCAAATCGCCTGGGGAGGCCTTCTGTATACAGCCTCAAGGAGGAAGACTGAAGACGTGGCAGAGCTAATTTGTCGCCATGGAGTCCTCCCTAACTCTGACGCTCAATGGCGGAGGTATAACCTGCGGATCATATAAGGAGGTCCTCAGTATACAACCACACCGAGGATGGAGATCGAAGACATGACAAAGCTTTTGTCAACAGTGTGAAGGTCTCCCTGATACTGATATTGTTGGTGAAGGTAAGGACGCTCTCAGCAAGCAACGTACCAATGACTGAAGGTCGAAAACATGACAGAGCTGTCAATGTCAACCTGAAGCCCTCCCTGATCCTGATGTATCAATGGCGAAGGTATATCTTCGACGCGTATGCGGAGGCCCTCGTATACAACCTTCCAAGGATAAAGGTTGAAGACGTGACAAAGCTGTTATGAGCGTGGAGTCCTCCATGGTTCTCGGAGGTAGAAGTATAACTCGCATGATCCTGTAGGGAGGCCCTCAGCAAGCAACACCGCCGAGGATGTAGGTTGAGCTGGCTCAATCTATGTATCATCTGGGGTGCTTCCTGACGCTCAATGACAGAGGTATAATCTTCGAGGCGTATGTGGAGGCCCTCAGCATACAACGTCCCCAAAGATGCAGATCGCACAGGTAGCCGAGCTTGTGACTGTCACGGAGTCCTCCCTGGTTCGATGCTCAGAGCCAACAAGCTTGGCCTTCAAACTCGTACGAGGATGCCCTCAATATACAACATCTTCAAAATGAGGTCGAAGGGGTTTCCCAAGCTTGCAATTGTCATAGAGTCCTTCCAAATCACAGCGATTCATTCATTTTCTCACACAACAGGAAGAAATCATGTGAGGCATTGATGAAAAGATTGATGGATCTTTTGATCATGTGAATATACAATCAACCTTCCCAACTTTCGATTTGATCTGGCGCGAGATCTCTGAAACTACAGACACGCAGGCGTTGCGTCGCAGCCTTCAGCACCTCACTTGTGGGTGGTTGCACAAGTCGCATAACGAGATGGTTATAAGGTGGTGGTCCACCAGAAGTCTCGTAGAGCCAACTAGGCCCAAGAACAAGGCAACAATCATTGGGTTTCTGTGGAGATGTCGTACACTCTTGAGAGCTAAAATAATTAGATATTGATCAGCATTGAGTGAGCTTATGGTTTACCTATGCTATCGCTGTGGGGTCCTCCTCGATTGGAGTTCCAAAACGAAGAATTCAACCTCCGGACCAGGTGAGAAATATCATGGCTTTGGTGTCAGCGGAATAATCATCCATCTGTTTTGTTCCACCACATAATCGTTCCCGTCTCTTTTCAGTGATCAAACGCAGCGAGCGGACGTCCAGGAAAAGATGGGATACTGAAGAGCTTTCGAGTGGTCCAGCTCAGGGTAGCGTCCAAGGCCTTCAGTAAACACGTCCGCCAGGATGGAGGTTGAAGAGGAAGCTAAGCTATCATTGACAGCGTGGAGTCCTCCCTGATTAAGGTCATGAGCGGCGAAGGTATAAACTGCAGATTTGCAAGGAAGTCCTCAGTATAACAGGTAGTCGAGCTGTGCGAGCTTCCCTCAATGGCATGGGAAGGTGCCAATCCCGCAAATGTACTTGGATTGGTAGTGCGCTGTCGCAGTCCGACGATGAGCAAGGGCAAGGCAGTAGAGTCTGGGGGCCCGAATTGGAAAAGATCAAAAGGTCCCTGCAGGCAAGCGGCTGAGGTTGAGACACGGACCTCCGGGCGCAGGCTTCTTCCTATCCAAGAACTCTCAACTTTGATGTTGTAGGCTTCGTCTTCCGACCAGTCTATGACAGGCAAAAGCTACCCAATAGAGCCTGATGAGGGTCTCCAACCCACCAAGTATCATTGCGGAGTCCTCCATGGCATTGAGAGGCGCAAAGCATGCCAGGAAAGGAGTGTTGCTAGTTGACTTTGTCTTTCAACATTCCCGGGTTGATCTGAAGGTCCCCGCTTCAGTGTTATCCTGCATGCTCTTGCTGCCGTGTGTGACTTGTTCATCCTTCTCATCTTCCTTGTGTATTGGTACTCTCACCACGGCAGTAGCAAGCCAGGCAGTACCCCATGGTACTGGCTCCGCTTTCTGGTCGCTTTCTTCTCTCAAGATCCCCTCAGCAAGACGATGTACAACACCTAAATCCATCGAACAAACGTCCCCATTCATCAGTCAACAAGGTTGAACTCCATGTGGAAGACCCAATGCTTGGAAAGCCATGCTCAATGCAACATCCTCAACTTACCCCATGCTGTCTACCCTATCAGAACCTCCTTAAAACGAATACTCAACTACACTTAGAGGTCCAGCTTGCCCATAGCATGCTGAGGCGACCCTCAGGTTCTCATGCGGTTCCGCAGTCCCCATATTCGCCCGCCATCAATCCACGGCTGGGTCCCTCGCCATGGTGGAAGTCTACTGACACTTGGAAAGAGATGTAAGTCGGAAACGATTGCCTCGCGAACGAAGGTTTCAACCGTTGATAAGACACCAGCTGCTAGGTAGTACCTCAATGTATTGAGAAGTTAGCTGTAGCTTTGCTCGTAGGCTGTGTTTGCCTAATTAGTGTGGTAAGTTGAGAGTCTTAATATGTGTATGAAGTACTCCAGAGCGTAACTTCAACAGTCCATCAATGAGTGCAGAGGGTAGTAAGGGCAAGAAGCGAGCGTAATGGATAGTCCTCACGACAACATGGTGGCGGACTATGCACAATGATAACGAACTTTTATTGCTAGGATGGACCAAAAAGCCAAGAAGAAAGGAAATCGGATGTAGGCCGGCTACGTACACTCCAGGTGCACTCCCTCCAAGAAAGCACAAAAAGAAGCCAAAAAGCCTAAAAGGCCACAAAAGTCCACCTAGCCCTACTCTCTCGCCCTCCAGCCGCAGCCCCGGAACCACACCACAGTGCCCTTCAACGCCTCCTCATGAGGACCTCCTCCCGCTCCCTCCGCAACACTGCTTGTTGGCCCTGCAGGTTAGCCACCGTCAACTCACCAACCGGAGGACTGCTTGATACTACAGAGCTGATGGTCGGCTTCTGGTAGTTCGACTCCCGTGGTGGTAGCCACGGTGAAGGACGTGGTGGTGGCGACGTCCAGGTGCCCAGCTGGCGCATGACCTGCTCGCAAATTCTGTTCGTCAACGTGTACTGCCACTTCGCCATCTCCCTCACCATACGCCTATTCATCGCCTTATCGGTGAGCGGCATGAGGTTGTGGTCGATATCGAGGAGGATGCAGCGTTTGGTGACGTTAAATTGAGCCTCGGTGTACCTGCCATGAGCGACTTGAAAAACCCACCACTTATCCATTCGATCCCTGTCATATGGTGAGAACACATCGGCTAGTGCAAGAGCGGCAAGGATGATGATCTCTGGGCTGACCCATTTGTCTTTGAGTGGCAGATTGTGGGTGTGTAATGTCTTTCCGTCATGAGAGTGAGAGCCGAACAGTCCTTTATCATCTGGAGTGAAGGTAACGGAGAGAGGACATGCGGCGCGCCAGGCTTTAGCAAATGCTTCAGGCGAAAGTGAGTTGAGAATACACGCTGCAACCGTGATGATGAAGAGGGGAACATCATAGGCGCGGGTGAGAAAGGCTTGGATTGTCTCTGTAGAGGGCGCTTGGATGTAGGCAGTTACGGGGACGAGATTCACAAGGAGATTAGCCGGTGCTGTCATGCAACAAGTCAGTTAAGTGCTTTAAAGGTTTCAGCTGGATGTGAGAAGGCTCGGCTCGACCTACCTTCCATTTCTCGATCTAGTGGCTCGTAATCTCCCTTCCCACCGATACCCGGGCCTTCAGCTTCGAGAAGTTCTTTGAAACGTGGCGGCGGTGTTGGAAGATTGCGAAGTGCCTCGTAAACAACAGAACCCGAGTCGAATGAGCTGTAAGACTTCGTGGGCGAAAGTTCTCCAGGGGGAAGAGGACCGAATTTGCATTTCAGATGAGGTAGACCCTCTACAAAGTTGGCGCGCTTAAGCGGAGTCGGTAACACCTCTCGGTACACATAAGGAACATCTGGTCCATTGATGTACTTGAAAGAAGGTGGAGTTTGGTCCATAGGGATAGTATTGGATCGCGCATTATCATCCGTCGTAGGCTGTGGGGCAGGAAATCTGGTCCGATCTTTCATGATGTCCGATACTTGCCAGAAATTGAGAAAAGCCCAGTCAGGGCGGGCTGCGAGAAGTTGGCTAATTATTGAAGCTGCAAATGCTGACGTGTCCATGGTTGCTGTTGGTGGAAAAGGTGATGCCTCCCAGAAGATCACGAGGTGTCAAAGTAGAGCTTTGAGATCGCTAAGATCGCTAAAATGATCTTAGGAAGAGTCGCAGTCACAAACAGAACCTGTGAGAACAACACCAGATGTGTGGACAAACGCGCTCCTGACGCTTCAAGGTGAATGGGGAGGGAAGAGGTTCGCAGAAGTGAGTAGGTTTGCGACCAAGATCACGAAATGTGTAGTGGGCATGGTCGCCGCGGCGATCATTCTCAGGTGTATGGTAAACGCACGTAGTAAACACGCAGTAACAAGCTGCAATATGACACGACCTAAGCTGCAATGCGCCCTATGCATTGAATCTGACAAAAAGGAATGAGTTCAATCAAATGGGCCGTACGTCGTGGACGGCGCAGTTTAAATGGCTAGAGCATCCCCATCTGGCATTTTTCCCAGTACTCTTTGTGCATACATCTTCTCAACGATTCTGACAGCCATTACAAAGCATCACAAGTCATGGTAGCAAGTCAATAGAAGTGTAGCTCCACGCTCATTAAGGATGAACAGATAGGTAAAGAAGGAAGGAGTCTTTGGACCGGTCGTCGTTGAGCTTCGTTAGTTATGCACGGACATATACGGCACGGTCCGTGCGGGCGCAAAGAAACCCTATTTCCGCCCTGAGATTGTACAGAAATGGATCCAAGCCTGTGCAGATCGCCTTGTAAGGCTTGTGCTTGGGCTGCACCGCCGTTTTTATTTCGGTAGGATTTAATTAATAATTCATCTATACTAGAGCGCACCACCATGACCATGAGGACACTGAGTCTTGACGGCTGAGGTATGGGCAAAGTATACCCTCGTAATGTTCTGTCCATATGGATATCTTTGTAGAGTACAAATTTGGACTTGCATGAGCCTGAATCAAATGTGGCAAAGCGTATCTTAACACTAAAGACTCCCAGCCACATGAAACTCCTCTTCTGGTCCAGAATACATGTAGGACTACATTCTAGTGGGAACACATAGCCAAGGAAGGGGTATCTCAAGGAATATAATCATCTGAAGTGATCTCCATGGTCTCGAAGGTGCCTCCTCCACTTGCGTATCCTTTCCGCTTCTTGCTTCTGTAGCCTCTTGGCTTTCTTACGCTCATAGACCGCTCTTACCGTCCTCTTGGTCTGCTCCTTTCCTTCTTCAAAGTTGGCTCTTGCTAGAAATACCACTTGATCTATCTCCTCGGGCGTGTATATGAAGTTCCATGTTGACATGAAATCGGATGTGTTTGGGTCAACTCCCTCGACTTTCGCGTTTGGAAGAAAGGGAAAGTATACTACTGCTATACCGGCATCCGGGGCCATAAGTTCGAAATCAGAATCTACACGCTTGCTGTGCGGAGGCTCCTCAGACGAAGCTCGCTCTGCCGTTGTACCGACCCAAACAGTGCAATAGCCTAAGTCCGAATCAGTTGGATTTGTATACTTTCCGGTCTTGACTGCCTGCTGTGTACGATTATGTGTTTCTCTCTGGTCCTCTCGCGCATCCGCAATATTGACGGCGGCTTCTTGAGGTGATGCGGCTTCTGCTACATCTAGCTCTTTGACCGTCGTATCTTCGGCCGAGTCAGCCTTCGGCCATCCGGCGCCGATCGGCCAGCCTTTAATGCCACGCTGGCGAGCGTAGCCGTCAACTACCGAAAGCCAGTTCTCTGTCTTGATATCTGCAGATGCATCGAAGGCGATGAGAATGTCGACGTCTCTACCCGGTCTGAGAAGTGGGTAGATTGGTAGGTTGTTTGACATGCCAGCGTCCATGAGCTGTAGATGACTAGACTTGAAGATGCTTTCCGGAGACGTAGAAGGAAGGCGGTCTTTCATGCCTAAAGCGAAATTAGGTATTGAGGATGGTTCAATTGGGTGCACCTTGACGAGATCATCATTTCGCTCCTCGATCAATTCGTCGACTCCGCCGAAGAAAGCGAGGCTCTTGACCACTGGTCGAATCTCCTTGTAGTAATGACTCAATGTCGCGCAGAATGCAGAACCCCACATTCCCATCATGAGCGGGACTCTCATCTCAGGTATGGCAAGTCCATCATCGCGAAGAACGTTACGACCGCTCATGAACTGTCTGCCAATACTCCAGGTTGGGATGCCAGCCTCTAACTCTTCGCACCAGAGCTCATAAGGTGTGAATTCGAACCACTGAAACCAGGCCTCTTCCTTTGCCCTTTCTTTCGTGCTCTCGCTTGCTCCGCCCTCTATCCTCTCTTTTTCGGTCTTCTCTTCTTCGATTGGGATCTCATGTCTCACAGCTGTATATATTGGCATAGGACTGGAACCCCTGTCTACATAATCGCGCTGATTCGAGATCTTGAGATCGCGATCTTCCACGCCAAGCTCGCCCCGTGGGACAAGGAGCCGTGCGGCGAGCAACAGGCCGTAGATGTCGACCAAACCAAAGTTGGCAGTGGGATTGCCCTTCAATTTCTCAACGAAGCCTGAAAGAAGGAACTTGTTTGTCGGCGCCGTATTCAGAAGACTTAGGGCGGTTAGAGGAAAAGCGATATGGACCCCTATTCTGTTCTTGAGGTGCTCGACTAGCTTGTCATATCTTCGACCTCCAAGGGAGGAGTTATACAGTGCTTGCAGCCAACAGCTACCGCTCACGCCCGCTGTGTACGTGACGCAGTCGAACAAGCCAGCCTCTTGTGCCGACAAGTATGACCCTGCACCCGCTACAAGTGCTCTGAGGCCACCACCTGACCCACACATCGCAATTATCGGTACATCGTCCGGATGGACTTCTGTCTCTTCTAGGCCCAGATACTTCGCCAATGCGGCGGTCGTATACTCCTTCCGCTTTCTCCGGAAAGCCTTTTCTTCACGACTCAGTTCTTGTCCTACTCTCACCGATGCATCCCATGCTATTTCTGGATTAATTTCAACATCATACGCTTCGTGCCATATCTCATCTGCCAATGAGCCTGGCGCCATTGACATCTCTCTCTGCAATTTTGTAATATATCCGGGCAGCTCCCTTGCCCATTCCGGTAATATGAAGCCGGTAATGCTGTCTCCGAAGGACGACCATTCGATCGACGAGATCGAATCCCTAGCAGTCGCAAATCCATTGGTGAAAGAGGCCCATGCGGCGCTGTCATCATCTTTAGATAGTGGAGTGGTTCCTTCATCATCTTTAACGGTAGGCGAGTGTTTCGTATATCCAGGTGGTGGGATGTCCCTCTCATTGAGTTTGATGGTGCTGATGCTGTTCCGAACATCGCTCTGCAGGTTTCTTTCGGTGATGATGGCTCGGGTTCGAGGCCATTGAACGTCATCATGCCCATCGTCGCTGCGCAATTGACCTGACCTTTGGATGAACAGACCATATGCAAGAGAGGTTCCCAAGATGACATGGGTACTGCGGCTTTGCGCGACACGAAAAAGAATTTGGGTCCCCATTGCGGAGGATGCTGGATTTACTGAGGTACTTGGAGTGCGAAGAAAACATGGCTATTACCAAAATCTGATAGAGGCTCGGCATGTGACGATAGCAGGTTCCTTGCGACAAACTTGGCAATTAGAGTTCAGGTACCAACGGCCCGTCTTACTACTGGCTCGCTTCGCCGCACCACTCCGCTCGGGATCATCAACCTTAAGTCGTGCATATATCGGCCTTATGATGATCCGGCCAAAACGCACCGGTAAGTTCCATTAATTCACATCTGCAGTATCGTACTTTGCTGAACCCATCGAAGCCTCGACAGAGGCGCTCTATTCGCCAACACCACCTCTTTCGCCAGTGCTTACGAGTAATCCGTTTGGGTATATTGGGGATGCCCCTAGATCGCCATCACCAACTAGCGACCCATTTACCGACGCCGAACAGATTGAAGGTCAAGAGAACGGAGACCCCTTTGACGATTCACATCAAATTGGAGAGCTAGAGTCGTCCAGCAACGAGAATCCCTTTCACGACTCGTATGAGATCCAGAATTCTACCGCGATGGTAGGCCCACGCAATGTAGCACATGCTGAGGAGAGCGCGGAGGTGGAGGTACTTTACGCAAACCTGGAGAAGCTGAAAAGCTTGACGAAGAAGATTCAAGGGTCAATGACGAGGCTTGAGGCTAATGGAAGGGTCGTCAAGGAAGCAATTGGGCCGATCTACAGCAATACACAGACATTACAGATCACGAATCGCAGTAAGTTGGCAGTTTGAACGTACAAAGCCAGGTCTGAAGTTGACGTTCGAGTATATAGATGTTGATCGAATCAACGAAGCAATTGACAAAATACGCCAGCCATTGGACGCTAAAGTTCGAGAAGAGAGGATCATACGTGCAGGGTAGGTGGCTTACAATCTATAGATACGGTTTGATCAAACTGATAAAAGTGAAGACCTCGCAATACTGGTGTATCGGAATTCTTGAGCTCAATGAAGCGGATCGATCGAGGACTGGTGGAACTGCAGGTCACCAATGTACGCTCTAATCAACAGGCTGCATCCGAATTTTCCAACCTGCTCAGCCAAGGAAACATTCAACTACAAGACCTTTTTCTTAGTATCCTAAAGGAGAATGTACAGCCAGTCGAGCCTCTCCATTACATAACAAAACGTGAGTGACGGGCTTTCAGAAGTGCTTTCTCCAACAGCGGCGAGTACTGATGGTACCAGAACTTCCTTTCCCCGGCCTTATACAAGATCAGATTTCGCAGCTTGGTCAGATTAGCGCGTTCATGTCCTCATCCTCCAGGACATCTCAATTTGCCCATTCCGAGACACCCATAGCCCGCATATACGCAGATATTAGGGGTCCGTATCTCGCGACAAGTTTGCAGAATCTAGCTACTGCCTCCATCAATACCACTAAGAAGAAGACACCGGACGCAGTGTACCGCCAAGGCACAAATGGGATTGGGATGTATGCTAGTGGCATGGAAGGTATCTTCCTAACCGAAAACGACAACGTTCGGCAGATCTTTCCAAGGGAAGAATGGGGCTTCGTGTTTGATATCACCTGCCGGAGGCCTCTTGCCGAATTTGCCAGAACTCTTCGGGAGCTGAATATGCATATCAAATCAAACCTGACGACCGACTGTTTCCTTGCTTACGAGCTAATCGATATTGTCACTCCTCTCTCCTTGCGTCTCGATTCAAAGACAGGCGAGCTCAAAGGTCCATTATCGGACGCTGTGAAACCTATCCGCGAGACAGCAAAGGCCTCCCTCCCAGATCTTCTGGACGACGTTCGCCGCAAGATTCAAGCCCTCATGGTGCTCCCCACTGATGGCGCTTCGGTCCCAATCACGGCAGAGACCATGGTCCGCCTACAGGAAATGACATTATACTCCCAACCTCTCGCCTCAATCATGACCTCCATTGGTGACGGCAACTGGGCATCACCACCGTCCACCGGCTCCTCCAACTCTACCGCCACAATCAAATCCAACGACGTAGGCGCCGACGGCCGCCAGCTCCTCGCCAACTACGTCACCGACACGATCGACGTCCTCCTCTCGAACCTCGAGACCAAAGCCCGCGTCCTCCTAAAAGGCAAAAGCCTCCTGGGCGTCTTCATAGCGAACAACGTCTCCGTCGTAGACCGCATGGTCCGCTCCTCCGACCTCCTCCCGCTCCTCTCCTCCTCTGCCTCAGTCACAAAGCTCGAAAACTGGCGCAAAAAAGGCACAAGCCTCTACCTTGACGCCTGGCGCGACCCCTCCGCCCACCTCCTCGACGTCCAATACACAAACCGCTCCATGCGCCCGCCCTCCGGCTCCGCAGGCGTCATCGACAGCACGGCCATCATCAAAGGCCTCTCAAGCAAAGACAAAGACGCCATCAAAGAGAAGTTCAAAGCGTTTAACGCGTCGTTTGAGGAATTGAGCGCCAAGCATAAGAGTCTGAGCATGGAGCGCGAGGTCAGAAGCTCCTTGGCGAGAGAGGTCCAGGCTATGATCGAGCCGCTGTATGGGCGGTTCTGGGATAGGTATCATGAGATCGACAAGGGGAAGGGGAAATATGTGAAGTATGATAAGGGCTCGTTGGCAGCGCAGCTGGCAAGTATGGGATGATCTCTTCTGCGCTCGGGGCTTGGCTTCACATGATCTAGCGATGACGGCTGATCTTGCGTATTTCGAGATTTCTTTGGGTTATCTGTGAAGGCGCCGGAGATGTTCTTGTATATGTCTGCGGTTCAGCGATGTGCATATAGCTCGACTCTATCTCTGGATATCTCGAGCTGTGTTGTTCAGAAGCCGATGGCGTTGTGGCACCATATACCAGTTTCATGAATCTATCAGACCTAATCTATTACGGAACATCACCATGTGCTGTTCTGTGAACCATGTAGTAAATATCATATGGCCTCGTCATGCTTACAGACCGTAAGTTTTTCGTGGGTAACTCCAGATCGTGCACTGTTTCACTTTCCCAATGTCAACGGGTCTTTCTACGCAGTGGTTGGTGATTTGGTTTTTGGGTATCTAGGTAGGAGGGACTGAGTTAGCAGTACCACCCCTGTCAACATGGAAGGTGGAGATATCCATTTATATTTCCGTATGAAGTCTGTCCGTTACTCTATATACAAGGAGTAGCATTTCTTCACGATACGCACCATGCCCGAGTCATACATCTAGCAATATAACATACTGTACAAATCTATGTCTACACGCCCTCCGCCACCCCACCGCGCACCCACCCTCTACTCCTTTCTACCTCCTCCTCAAATACCAATTGAAAGCCAACTGATTCGTCTCGATATTGAACGGTGTCGGCACCTCCCCCAACCCGGGCCTCGCAACCGGATGTCTCAAATACACCGCACTACACACGTTCTGATTCACCTCCAGATACCTTGGTATGAACGTGAAGGCGCTCATGTATGGCCGTGGTCGCCAAGGCGTCGCGTATGGTTTCGTCACGTCGATGGGGTTTTCGCGCGCGGCTTGGAGGGCGAGTTTGAGGGCGCGTTTGTCGTCGGGGGAAAGCTCTTCGGGGGGCTGTGGTTGAGATGGATCAGGCGAGGAAGAGGATGTGGAGGACGGAGGGGAAGAGGAGAGGGAGAGCTTGGAGGTGAGTTCTAAGAGCTGGGCGTCAAGATCGTCGGTTAGGGATGTGCTGGTTGAGGTGCGGGAGAGGGTGCGCTTGAGGGTTCGTTGGAAGGCGCGGAGATCTTGTTTGCGTTTTGCGGAGAGGGTGTCTTTGGGGTCGGCAAGCATGGATTTGGCGCGGCTGAGGAGGGAGGTGAGTTCTTTCTTCGAGTCTGGCGGCTCTGGAGCGTTGGTTGCATTGTCACTGCTTTCAAATGATGCTGTGGCTGCTGTGTTTGAGGGTTCTGCCTGCTCGCTTTCGACGACAGCGTCATCTTCTGAGGTGGAGGACTTCTTTGAGAGCTTTCTTCCAGCTCGGCGCTCCTTTTTGTCTTTCGGAGCACCTGTGGCGAAGAGGACTCGTTCGGTTTCGACTTGGAACATGTCTCCAGGGTTAAGGAGGTAGCCGGGATAGATCATCTAAGCAGCGGACTACGTCAGTTGGCTCCTAGGCGACGGAGGTAGAGATTCGAGTCAAATGCACGAACTTTTTTCCCGTTGACCCTAACACCCCCATGGGTGACGAACTGCCTGGCCTGCCTCGTGCTACTAGCAAATAATGCTCTGAAGATCGCAGCATCCAACCTTCTTTCAGTGGGCGCAAATACCATGTTCATGTAAGGCGTCCTAGGAAACGGCTTTGGCTGCTCAAGTGGCGGTAGGTCTAATCCTGATCCTCTTCCTGCTGCTTGTTCTGACCCATCATGTTGCGCCAAGTAACGATGATCCATAGAGACGACTGAGGGCATATGGCGTCTGAACATCCGCTGCCATTGCTTCTCTCGTATCTGCTCCCCGTGGTATGCGCGTGTCAAGGCCTTTGCACCCCATTTTTGTTGGAAATAGGTCTTATCGCCCACATTGGGGACTTTCAAGAGTGAAAGGTTGTAGAGATTGTATTTATTCCATGTTTGCCGTACTTTCTGCCCGGCAAAACGTGGTCAGCGATCTGTGCATGTAAAATGCTCGAACGATCAAGACTTACAGTCTTTTTCAGACCGTGAAACTTCTTCCTCATCGTGGAACCGTATGGCGCAAGCGTAGATGTGGTTTCTCATCGTAGGAGGTCAAAATGAAGAGGTGAATATCTCGCCTAAACTTGCCGTCCTGAGAGATGAGCTTCGAGTCCGCACATTGAGCTCGAAGTCTTCTGTAACATCTACTAATAATCTTCAGAACGTCAAACATCCTTCTACGTGCTGTGTCAAGGCCATTTCCATAAATTGCATCAATTATCTCTACGAGAACAAAGATCCCCTTACTAGACTCAAATACTGTCTTCGTGCTTCATCTCTACTACCAACCTCTACCGTTTTTTCGTGGTGACTCTTAACACCCCACCATCCCACTTCGACATCGTGAAATCTACCGCACCGATATCACAACGGCTTAAAAGGCTTTCAAGATACGGTTGGATATCTTCATCATCTGTATGGAATTAGTTGATCACATTCGCACCCATCCTTGAACATTATTCAAGCTCAATACCATTCGGCAAAATGGTCGACATAAAAGTCGAAGCCACCGAACCCGATCCTTCTGCAAGCTCCATTGTAAACGACAACACGATCAACAATGACAGTACTGCTGCGACAGACCCGATATTAGGTGAATCTACAGATGCAGGAGATCGCAAAGCAACGGAAGCGGCGAAGGAAATCATAGCGGAAATCAAGGCGAAGGAGAAAGAAGGAGACGGCACAGATAGTAAGGAAGCTGGCGAGTCGAATGGTACCGCGGATGAATCAATCAGCGAGAAGGAAGTACATGGTAGCTTAAAGCCGGACCAGACTATGACAGTTGCTCCTGAAATCAAGAAAGAAATAAATGGGGACGCAAAGCCCTACGACAAGACGACGGCGCCTGGAGATGGAAACACCGGAGACAGACGGGCAGGAAACAAGCGCGGAGGCTACCAAGGAGGCAGGAAGTTTGAGGACTACCGTAAGAATGTGAAGACTGATTTCACCGCGCAAAAAGAGAGCAGTGATCCAGATGAGATCCGCAAGCAGGTAAAGCTATTGGCCTATAGCGATACCATCATATGTCCGCTGACCCATACCAACCAAGGTTGAGTTCTATTTCTCTGACTCTAACCTGACCATGGACAAATTCCTCCTTGAAAAAGTCGGTGGAAGTTTGAATAACCCTGTTCCCATCTCTGTTCTACACTCTTTCAAGCGCATGCGCCATTTTCAACCGTTCTCCGCCGTCCTTGCGGCTCTCAAAGACAGCACCATTCTCGAAGTCGTCGATGAGGAGTCCGTCAGACGCAAAGTCCCACTCGACGAATCCTTCACCGACAAACCTCTTGACGAAGTGCAAAAGGTCTATGAAGGCAAGGCCATGGCACGTAGTGTCTACGTCAAAGGCTTTGGCGAGGAAACACCCAGCACTCAATTTGACATCGAGGCTTTCTTCACTCCATTTGGCCCAACGAACGCTATTCGCCTTCGTCGCGCAGAGACCAAATGGTTCAAAGGTAGCGTGTTCGTGGAGTTTGATTCGGAAGAAACGCAGAAGTCCTTCTTGGCAATGGATCCGCAGCCGAAATGGAAAGGGAAGGAGTTGCTGATCAAGAGTAAGAAGCAGTACTGTGACGACAAGGTGGACGACATCAAAGCAGGGAGAATCAAGCGGAAAGAGCACTGGAAGCCCGACAACCGTGGAGGAGACGACAGAGACTGGCGAGTCCGCCGAGACGAAGATAGGAAAGGTGGATTCAAAGACGACCGCGGTAAGGGCGGCCACAAGGGCTTCGGAAGCTCCAGTAGAGGCAGAGGTAGAGGACGAGGCGGGCGGGATAATAACCGTGATCGAGACAGAGAAACACTGGACAAGATGAAGAAACCCAAAGACGAGCAGTAAGTCTTATCAAATCCAATCCACAAGCCATTGAAAACTCACCACACACTCCTCCACCTCAGCGTCGTCCCCGGAATCGCAACTTCAACCCCCGAATCCGCGGGCGAAATCCCCCCTTCCCAGACGTCAAACAAACGCGCGCGCGAAGATGACGATGAAGGTGACGGGCGAAGCAGCGCGAAGAAAGTCGACGACAAACCTGACGCTCCACCTATCAAAATCGACATGTCTAGGTGTGGGTTGGACTACGTCACCCTCGACTCCTTAGCCAAGAAGAGGGCTCGTGGGGAGGATGGTGATGATGAAGGGCAGGGTGATGCGAAGAAGGTTCATATGAAGGATGAGGGGTCGTAGGGGGATGGGTGAGGTGGGTGGCTTGTCTTGCTTGCTTACTTGCTTGCTTGCTTCACAGGATGGCTGAGTCCGTGATGCGGATGCGGCCGGCTTCGATGGTCAGAGTATCACCGGTCTTAGGTTGCGGGACTGGAGGTTTGATTCGTGCCAGGATTGGATTAGCCCTTGCATACTGCTTTTGTTGAGGCTTTGCACAACGTGTTCAAAAACGTCTTATGGCATCTAGCTTTCTTCCGGCTACATGCCAGCTTCAGTTGTGGCTATCAAGAAAAGTAGATAGAGGTATTCTTAGTAGAGACAAAACGCTAATCTAAACGCTGTACATTGCACCAAGTGCCGCACCTGAGAATGAGAAAATCTACGAACACCCAACGTTCTGTGATATAGTACACCCACCCCCAACTTCTCTCATCAAATTTCACCCAGCATGCTCGACAATTTCATTAACAACCCGCCCGTTCCTAACCACACTCTTCACCTGCTCCGGCAGCGGACATTCCGCATAATCATCGTCGTCTGTCCGCCCCGGAACATTCACATTGACACTCGCACATTTACTCGTAAAAATCTCCGTCCCCAGACTCTCCTTGCCCAGATAAATCTCTGCGCCATCCACCTGATCAAGCATGATGGTCGGCAACGTACCAAGCACCTGTACTGCGAATTTCGGACTTTTGATAACGTCGACGGCGGACACGAGGGAGTCGATGATGAGAGACACCGAAGTGCAGTTGTCGAGCGATATCGCGTTTGCTTTATTATGGATTCGTATCGCGGTCTTGGTACAGCGCGAGATGAGGATGGAGTGGGAGATGGAGGCTTCGATCTCGATGATGTTGCTTTCGTTGTCAAAGTTCTCGATGATCCATTTGTTGCCGTCAAGTTCTTTGCGTGGGGGTTTCTTCGTCCGCATGCTCTCGGGCTTGGGCTTCTTACCTGGTATGGGCGATTTGCCGCGACCGGAGGAAGATGAAATGCTCGTCTGGCTGTCACTGCGGGTGGGTACTGTGGTGCCAGCGCGAAGGGAGGGGTTTTTGTGCGTCATTTCGCTCTTGTCGACTTTTCGGAGGCCGGCCGTGACGTCTTCGCCTTTACTGAGTTGTTCGAAGACTGCACCCATGTCGCCGCCTTTCGATGCCCCAGTGCCGTTTGTGGGTTTCGATGCTGGTGATGAGGGACCATCGAAGCGTGGGATTGGTGGCGGTGGTGGTGGTGGAGGAGGACCGCCGCCTAGGGGCGCTGAGGCTGCTTTTTGACCAGTTTCGACTTCAGTGAGGGCTTCTTTTGCGTCGATGCCGTCTTTGCTGTTCCATGTTACGCCCTGAGGGTAACGTTGCTTTACATAGTTTGTTAGTGATTTGAAGATTCGGTAGAAGGCGTGGACCCATTCCCCGTGAGTGTGATCTCTACTGTATGGTGAGCAACCTGCTTCCCCTGGTACGAACAACCGACCGCTTACTTGTCTTTGTAATCCTTCAAGACTCTGTTACCATAGAATTGTGCACTGCTGAGGGTCTCCGTTACGAAGTCGGCTGGCTTTGGCTCTATCGTGATCCAACCAAGCATTGCAATGCCTTCTGATAAAGTGGTAAGATGATTGAACAGGGGAGAACCACGATTGGCTTCACGTATGTCCCCGACTGCACCCATCGTTGTCTGCAGCTCTTTAAGGATCTCCATGTATACTGGTGATTGGATGTCCGGCTTCTTGGCCTTCGTGGTGATGATAAGGAATTTTCGTTCAGCAGCAAAGGCTCTCAACAATGCTGCAGACTATGACAGGCAAGCTTAGCGTAATGAATCACTGAAGTATAAGGACTGACAGCAATGCGGATTCAAGACCCTGTGATGATGTTGATCGCCATACCTGCTCAGCAACCAGTCCCCCGAGCTCCTCACTCATGTTGACAAATGTCTGCACGTCTCCATTGATAAGACTGTCAAAGTCGTCAAGGGCCGGTGGTAACGGCTCATCTGCTTGCTTTGGGGCATTTGCGCTGCCGCCAGGCTGGTCTGCACCACTGACAGCTGCCATTGCTGTACCTGGGGCAGTCATCACGCCGTTCGTCGGCGCTGAAGGGTCTATAGTAGCTTGTGCCATGTCTTCGAGTCGTGATGTGGCAGCCTCGAGCCTGTGGACAAGCCTGGTTAGTGTGGATTGGTCCATGTTGGCTGGAAGTGTTCCTAGGAGGCTTCGAGTGGCGGTCGTAGTGAACGCTGGGAGAGGCATTGCAATGAAAGGTTGCTTGTAGGACATACCGTTTTATGAGGGTTGTCAGATTATGCATGTTGTTTGACGCCATTGTTGCGGGTTTCTGCTTGAAGCAAGGGCTCGGATAGGAAGGAGCTATCGGTAGGCGGACAGGTGTAGTGACCGTGATTTAGGACCAGGTCAGGGCTGCCTTTGGACGATTTGCACGACCGCAGCGGTCACCGGGTCACAAGTACGCGTCCCACTGTGGTGGAGAGCGGTGAATGGCAGAGGTGGTGAGGGAGCTGCAGACACAACGTGCAGCTTCATATGCATACGGAGCTATGTAACAGGTATGTAATCGCTACTGTAGGGGTACTTCAGGGAAAGTAAAGTACTGCGCTTACATAACATGGAAGTCAATTAACTAAAGCAAAGACCCTACAAGCAATTGTAGTAGCAATTCACCAAGCTTTATCTATGGAGGTGAAGGATAATGTCGAGATCGAGTTCTGTACTCTTGGCATGTTCATTATCGGTAGGTGATTTACCACTGTCCACCTACACCGCTGATCGTCCGATAGATGACATCGAATTTCCTCCGCCAAAGGAGCCAGTAAAAGACATTCTGGGAGGGGCGGGATCGTGGTCTGCTCTCGGCGCGCGGCTTTTCTCTCCGCCGCCAAAGTCGAAGTCTGTTGGCTGGGTTGTAGACGCTGGCTTAGACTTCCCAGTGGAACTCCGTCAGATTATTCAATCATGGGAGACCAGCTGTGTCCTGCGAGAGACTCCGGAGAGAAAGACTACAAGAGGCCACAATACCTATGGCGAGAATGAAGAGCGTGGTAAGTGTACTGTCACCTAAAAAGAACATCCGTAGCCGGGTATACTACTGCAAAGTCTGATCTGGGGTCCTTGATCCAGCATTCAGATACGCAGAACAGAAACTCCGCATCGATCACACTGCGCTACCACAATCACATCTCTTGGCCAAATCCTTTCATCTCATCTGCAACCCTACAAGATGCATTAACCTAGTAACCAACATTCTGGCTGAAAGGAACAAGATCCTCCAAGGGTGTGCTTCCCTTGATGGGCCACCACTCCCACTATTTATTTGGGAACCCGTCCCAGATAGGTGTACTGAAGATGAGAAGAAGAACATGTATCAAGCCCTAAAGTTCGTTGACGTTTTGAGCCCGAATTACGTCGAGCTTAGTGGGTTCTACGGTGGCAGTCCAGGTCCGCGTGGAGAGATTGATAGAGGGTTCCTGAGGTCAATGTGCGCTGATGCTCTCCTCAAAGGGTTTGGTATCCAAAGGAATGGTGCAGTGGTGATCAGAGCAGGAAGTGAGGGCTGTTTCGTTGCAACCCATAGAATGGAGGAATGGTTCCCGGCATACCATAAGCCTCCCAAAGATCCTCAAGCTGGCCCGAATGGAAGAGTCGTCGATCCGACTGGCGGAGGTAATGCATTCCTCGGAGGACTCTCTGTTGGTCTGGTCAGGGCAGGATGTGGTTCAGGTCTTGAGAATCTCGAGGCCGCGGCAGCCTTTGCTTCGGTAGCTGCGAGCTTCGCAATTGAGCAGGTGGGCATGCCCACGTTGACTCGAAGCCTTGATGAGTCAGAATTATGGAATAGTGTCTCTGTAGCAGGACGTCTGGACGAATACACGGAGAATATTGCATTATTCAGGAGGTCCTCAATCGCCGACTCGCCCAACAGCGGAGCATCAGTCTTAATTCCTAATTTACACCTATGAGCATAGAGTTGAGCACAAAACCATGGGTCTTCGCAAGACATTGTTTCGAAGGCTCCGTAGGTGCGAGTCATCCGTGCCGCTAATTCGGAGCAACCGTATCATCAGTGCAGGATTGCTCGGACTTTTGTCAAGATCTTTCGGTGATCGCATCAATCAAAACGGTGCATTCAGATGTATATACACCGTTCAATCGTATCCACAGCAAACAATGCGTGGACATAGCACCCCATGTGTGAAGTCCTATCATCTCCCCTTTGCTGACCGCTCGTGCTCTATAATCTGCCTACTCCACCTATGGGTATTACCTGTTAATGATGATTTCTTTCCCCAGTTGCTCAATGACTCACCACCGGCTAGGAAAGAATCTACCCTCTTCAGGAAACTTTGTCCGTGTCTCTCGATCGGCGCTTATGCTCCATACCATAGCTGTTATACCAATGATAACCCCAGCCATGACTGCCGTATTCGCTTTCCAGTTGGCAGGCTGTGCGTACCAGCCCCCTGATGGTGACCAGACGTGCTTAGGATACCTATTTGTGGCAATTAGGATCTTGTCCCGATTATTCGCAGTATCAAGGCAGACGAACGGTATCTTTCCTCCACTCGCATGCGACACTGCAGCTCCCTTGGCCTGAACAGTTTTGATTGAGTGATCCCCCTCCATCTTAATTGTTAGAGCTGCCAACGAGATATGCGGTGGGTTTGATGTTGCTCTGTTGCGTCTCTGCTCGGTTCAGTCCACCGTAATTGATCTCATTAGACTAGAAGCTTAACTTTTTCATGGAGGGAGGCCTGGAGATCTACTAGCAAACAGTATACAACGCCAATTGATTACGTTGAAGAGGTCGAGGGGGTCATCAAGCGCTTGGCAGAGTATATCCACAGATGAAACGCCTGCGGTTGTTAAGATGGAGCGGATCAGTCCTCTCACAACGGACAAGACCTTGCTGTGCGCAATATCAGCTTGCGCTGAGCGTACGACTTCAGTCATCTGCAACATCAGCAGTCGAAGTAGAAGACACTCAGCATTCCGATGACCTGCCGGCACCATCACCCACTCAGCGGTCCAAGGCTCCTGATCTTACGCAATTACCATCACCACTTACTGAAGCCGCTCTACGCTCAGCAAAGCTCTCAGCTCTGCACTCACGACTCTCGTTATCTCGTCGATTACCATTACAAACACTGGCTCGGTGCTTGGTGGATCCTTCAGCCGACCCAAGTCCATCCTTCAACAACCTCTCCCTCTGTCTTCTCGGCCAAGATCTCTTCAGCTACTATACCTGTGAAGAGATAATATGCCGGTACCCACGTCTCCCAATGGGCGTCATCTTCGCCGGAATGTACGCATATATAGGATCGAAGGCGTTAGCAGCAATAACACGGGAATGGGGTGTAGAGGTCGCGGCTGAGCCTGGAGGCGAGGTGGATCCGGGCCTGTTGCAGGCGAAGAGAATACCTGCTGGTACGCATGAGACAGGGGTGGAAAGGCGCATTGGACGGCCGAACTCCGAGAGAGGATGGAAGAGGGGCGTCAGCTCAAGGACTGTCTATGATGATCCCTTCGGGGATGAGATGACATCTATGGATTTGGAAGAGAGGCCGGAGCTGAAGGATCAGCCTTGGACGAGAGGTGTTACGTTAGAGAGAGCGAGCACCAACTTTGTTAGGGCATTGATGGGTGCTGTGTACCTACATGGCGGACGGCCCGCGGCGAAGCAGTTCTTCCAGCAGCATTTCATGAGTAGGGAACTGTCGATCTCGGGCTTATTCGACTTCAAACAGCCGACGCGAGATCTGAGTCGGTTGTGTAGTCGAGAAGGTTTCGAGTCGCCTGTTGCTAGGATCCTCAGTGAGACGGGACGGAAGAGTAGACATCCAGTCTTCGTCGTCGGAGTGTATTCCGGCAACGACAAGCTCGGAGAAGGCTCTGGGGGGAGTCTTGACGAGGCAAGAACAAGAGCAGCCGTTGCGGCGCTGAAAGGGTGGTATCTATACAGTCCTTTGAAGGTAAGGGTGCCGAGTGATGTCGAGGGAGAGGGAGACAAGTCATGGGAACCGGTGTTCATTGATGGCGGGGAGGTCATTGTATAGAAGACAAGGTCCTGCATTGAGATCTTCCATGTATGTGTTGAAAGACTCAATTTATGTACAACTTGGCGGATAAAGTGGGTCGTTGTGTATACCAACATCTGTTTAATCTGCATTTGTACGGCAGAGCTTATGGGTGGAGTACAATTGACGTCTGGTTGTATAGAAATCAAGGACCATCCGCTTCTCAGTCTGAGATCTCTAAATTATCAATACACCGCTCTTCTGGGTTGCTAATACGGTATGTAACGGTAAAAATGAGTGAACTTTAAACCTAGAGCTGTTTTGCTTCTTCTTATTCCTTCTTATACAAATGTGTGATTTCCGAACATTGTCGCCAGTCTAATTGAATAGACAGAAAGCGGATCCTACAATTCTCTTCTTGTATCCTCTCAAACCCTTTAGTGGGTCATGCTGTCATCGAAAATATTGAATTGAGTGAGGTGTATCCTGTGTAAGAGATATAAGACGACTTTGCAAAACCCCTCTCCTGGAACAGTGCCGAGATGCTATTCATACAACTCGCCGGCCTTAAAGGAAGAACTAATACAGAGATGGAAATAATCAATGCACGCTTGTTCGCCCAACGGCTGCATTCCTGACAGTAACGCCTCCTAAACCAGATATGATGGGGCTTCTTTTTCTTCAGGACTCTTCACCTTCTTCTTGTTTTCCGGCTCCCTGTCATTTGTAGCGACTTCCTCCCCGTCATCCTTTTCCACAATCACCGGCTCCTCCTCGACCTCCTTCTCCTCCTTCAATTTCTTCTCGTACTCCCCCCACAGCTTGCCAACCGAATGACCGAAAATGGCCTTCCAGAATTTCTCTTCCTCATACTTACAATTCCGCAGACCATCATTAACCCGTCTTACGCTCCCCACTCCAAACCTTCCCTCCAAATAGTCCAGAAAATACCCGGTATGCTGATACCCCGCGTCCCAATCCCCACCCGCCTCTCTCGTCCAATGCGGCGGCACAAACCCAGCTTTCAGCCTCACCCAATCCGCGACACCTTCGATCAAGGCCCCCGGTGCGGTCCCCTGCGCGTTCCACTGCCAGCAGTGCACCATCTCGTGCGTGACCACGCCTAGAATCTCGTGCTTCTTTCTCTCTGCAGGTATCTTCTCGATGTAGGAGGTGGAGAAATGGATTTCCTTGTGGTCATCGTCGAGATCTTTACCAGTTGTATAGGCGACACCATCTATGGAGCGGAGAACTAATGTCACGGAGCGTGTGCCGGGGATTTGAGAGGAGGGAGTGGAGTGGTAGAGGTGGGAGAGAACGCTAGTAACCGCTGATTGGAGGGCTTCTGATGCGTTGACGGCGGAGAGGAAATCTTGGGATCCAGGGTTTGAGAGGTCGCTGATTTTGAGGAGGAGTTTAGGTGTAGGTCGAGAGGGTTTAGGATGCGGACGTGTCGTGGTGGGGGAGCTGGAATGTGAAGGGTGTTCTGGTTTGGCGGGACGGATGGGCAGAGGTGACGGTGTAGCGGTGGAGGACATCGCGAGCGGTGTTGGTAGGGGAAGAGGAGATGTGTCTACCATTGCGTACTTCTATCAAAGTTCTTCATCAGACAATGATGCCCAGCGGTAGCATACAACGTGTTGATGTTGATTCACCGGAAATTGCCGAGGGTCGCTAGATCGCAGTAGTCTAGCGATGTTATGGCTTGGCGGCCTCCAGTTTAAGTAG
>JAABUP010003209.1_pt1 | contig 29261 bp, 31 predicted proteins | sample 5559201 | NCBI WGS metagenome assembly JAABUP01 (sample SAMN10711887, study PRJNA513373) | rock metagenome | isolation source: Antarctica rocks | place: Antarctica | reverse complement strand
AGCAGATCTCATGCTTCATCAGTTTGAAAGAGCAGTACTCATGAAAGAATATGCTGAGACGAGACAAGAAGAAAAGAAAGAAAGAAAGAAAGAAAGCAAAGCTGAAGAGTTGATATCAACAATCTCACACTAGCTCTGTTTATGCTTATTAGCATGATTAATTCACGACACTTCTACACAAATGCTAAAGCGCTGAAGAAGTCATGACTATGCTATCAGTTACAAGAAGACAATACAATGCTATGAAGACTCAAAGATCGAGTCTTTAAGAAGAAATGCAGTTGTAAGAATGCATCTCATCAACTATGAACGATGCATGTCTGCAAGACTAGTCTGCGAGATTAAATCAAAGAAACTAACAAATGAATAGAAATAATGACTTGACAGAAGATGAAAACTCTGCAAGCTTTCACTTTCGTTTCTTAGCAATTAGTTCTATCATCAATAGAATGCTATCTTATTATCTTCTACTATGCAGTTTCATGTAAAGAGATCTCGTCATCTCACATGCTTTTACTTTTCTACAAAATTTGTTGCTTGATCTTTACTTGCATCTTGATGATGCTTTTACTCTTCTACAAAGTTTGTTACTTAATCTTCACTTGCATCTTGATGATGCTCTTACTCTTCTGCAGAGTTTGTTGCTTGATCTTCACTTGCATCTCGATGATGCTTTTGCTCTTCTGCAGAGTTTGTTACTTGATCTTCACTTGCATTCTGATGATGTTCTTGCTCTTCTGAAGAATTTGTTGCTTGATTTTTGCTTGCATATCAAGCTTTGTTCTCGTTTCATTATGACTCTTGCTCTTGAAATTGATGCTTTGTTTTCATGAAATCGATGAATTCTTGTTGACTAAAGTATTTCTCATAGACTTTGTTGATCGAGAACAGATTTTGAACATGTTGTATCATGTGTAAATTGCAAGTGTAATCGTGCTGAAATTTATCATAGTTACATAATACAACAAACAAGTTGCAAACATGATTACAGACAGTCAGAAGATGATTGAATTGAAACATGAAGTCAAGTTTCTTGATTCTCATCATATATAAAATGATGACAAAAGCTTCTTTGTCTTGAAAAGAATTAATCATGTACACTTCAACATTTTGAACTTTTGAGTTTAAGACTAAGCTTCTCTTCAGTAGCTGAACTTATGCAGTATATTCTGTGAGAATGATGATGTTCTTGACAGATATTTCAACTTCAGTGTAGATCTTGACTAGCTCAATTGCTACAATGACTTCAATCTCATTCTGCTTGAACTGAGATGCATCAACTCTTATGTCGATTTCATTGATGTTGAGAAATGTCAATGATCATTCTATTTTGCAAAAGCTTTTCAATACAATGATTGTGATAGTCATATTAAGTTAAAGTGAAGAATCAACTGAGAATTGCATCTGAGCTTTGTATCAGACAGTGAATACAATGTCATTTATGATGAGAATTGCGCGATACTGTTCAGTGAGAAGCATATGAAAGTATTTGAGCATAATCAAATGTTTGAATAGACTTCTGTTTATGTAATGCATAAAGCAATTGTTCTTGATGTCTTTTTTTGTTAATCAAAGTTGCTCATCATTGAACATATGCATTAAATCGTTGCTGTGAGTCATAGCAATAAAGATCTTTGCATTCTCGACTTTCATGACTTTCTGAATGACAGTATGATCTTCTTTGAATTTTTTTAGCATAGTAGTGTTAAAGTTGATCAGTGTGCAGACAACAGCGCTCACGTCATGCTCAAGAATATTCACACTTAGTTCAATCTCAATGCGCTGAAAGAATTCTTGATCTTTCATGTTGAGAGTTTTTCTCATCTCAATTCTTTAAAAGTACGAGCAGAAAGTCTTAATAACAGCATCATGCTCAGTCTCATTGTTCATTTTATTGAGCTTAACATTGATAATTCTCTGAAGCATATGACGTTCAAATTCGTGATCTCACTTCAAGAGTTGACGTGTGACATGAAAATTAAAATCTTCATAATTCATATTGAATGAATTTTTGTCGCTCTTGAAATCTTCATGAGTCATATTGACTTCTTCATTGTTGATTTGTACAATTGAAGAATCTTGTGTCTCATGCTGCTTGTCATTTTGTTCACTCTGTTGACTTTGAAATTACATCTTATTCATTGAATGATTGCTCAAACTCATGACTTTTAGAAGCAAAGCGTCAAGACTGATCTGATGCAATTTGTATTGATGATCTTTAATGTCATGTAAAGTTTTCTTACTCTGATCAATAATTTAATGTATCAGCTAATCATAGAAGACATCAGATAACTTGTGAGAGACATTTCATCATCATCAAGCGAGATCATTGTTTACTGAGTGAGACGTGCAACTGTCTTGAGCGACTATTTGATGTTCAGTGAACTGCGAGTGAAAATGAATGATCTTCTTATTCATCAAAATGATGTCTTTGTTTTTTAATCATTGAAGTTGTTCATTCAGTTTGAGAATAAATGTATCAGCTGTGTTGTTGAACGAACTCAACATTTTGACTTTCTTGCTCAGCTTTAAGAGTAGCATTATGATAATGACATTCATCAATGTCTTTTCAATCTTAAAGAGTTTCTTGATAAGATCAAAATCATTAGAAAGATTTTGAAGATATTGCATGATTAACATCTGAGACTTATTCAACTCAATATTTCACTCAGCAAGAGTAGTCAAAAGATTCAAGTCTTTAAAAAGAATTGATGTGAATTTGATACAAAGATTCTGACTCAGTATAATATTGCGAAAGCAATCGTTGTATTCATAATATTTCTCGTCAATATGAGCAGAATTAAGAATTCTGATTGTCGCTATTTTGATTCTATCGAGCTTGTCAGACATGATTGAATGAACTGAGATCACATTTGATGCATTGAAAAGACAATACTGAAGTACTTGTTTATCATCATTCTGTCACTTACACTCACAAAGATTGAACGTTGACTTCAACTTGATTGAGCTTCAATCTGTCTTGATGAAAGAGCAATGAAGAGTTACGCTCACATTTATCATGTTGAAGAAAATAAACGATTTAACAAGAATGATAGCAGTTCACTTGTCATCATTGATCAGCACTTCAAAGTAATTCTTCAAGTCAAATCAATAGTTGAAGCAATTGAAAAGATGCAGCAAATCAACATACTTCTTGTCTGTTTTCATGAATGTAATGAGTGCACGTAACTTGCAAAGCAATGTCTGAGTCTTCGCAATCAATGCTCGCTGTGTCTTCATCGACTGTAGTTTAGAGAAATCTTTGATAAGTCAGCACTTCTTATCATCATGATAAGTGCGTCAATATAATAAATAAATAGTCAAATGATTCTTCTTTGAAGTCACTTGTTCTACTTGAATGATATGCTTGTGATTTTTAGATTGACTGAATCACATGTTGAATGCTGAAAAGTCTTACTTTATTCTGATGCTACTGTTGAATTTTTGATACTAATTCAGAAATGTATCTTGTTCAATCATTGAAATGAAGATTTTCAGCTTAACTGTGCAATCTTCTGACAAATCAAAGACTTTTTTGAGTGTGTTCTTTATATTCTGAATAACTGATGAATCTTCATGATTCTCAAGCAAAATCAACTGAGTATTAGTCAAGATCAATCTGAAGATAAATTTAAGAAAAGTCATTCATTCATCTCAACGCAGATTCTTGATCTTTGAATCATTGATGTTGTATGTGAAAAACATGAATTTGAAATAAGAAGTATGTGACAAAGACATGTTTGAATAATTCGTAATGATAACTTCGCGAATGTCAGAATTTAAATGTAAGCGAAAGACTCAGTTATGTAAAATGTCATGAACAGAAAGACAGCTTTTGAATAATGATGATGTGACTTAATGTAATTTAATGTCAAAGTGAATGCTAAATGTTCAGTTCATCAAGATCTTCATCACAATCTTGCAAGTAATGTAAAGATTTTCATTCAAAGAATTGAACGCATTAATTGCTGATTTAACTACTTTATTGATTTCAAAAATAATCTTAGTTCAAAAGATGACAAATCTAATGCTTTAATGCTCAGTTAAATCTGCTTTTTGCATCATCTTCTCATCATTCAAAATGAAAGTAGTGAAATTGTCATTCTCAAGCTTCATCGCTTGAAATGTGTGATACATGATGTCAGTCGCTGCATCTTTATCTGTCGATGTCACTTTGAACTTTTCTTTGAATATCATGATGAAATGTTTGTTGAAAGATGTAGAGTAATGATGTGAGATGATGTTAAGCTGTTAAATGTGAAGAAACAATAAGAAGCAGTGAGATTGTAGAATGTATGATGATAAAATGAAATGAGATTGCAGAATGTTAAATTTTATATTGATGTAAATCTAAACTGAATGATTGATCTTAACAGTTGCAGCTTGAATTGAGATTGTTATCTGATTGTAATGAAAGATAGAAAGTGAGATAAAGTTGCAGAATGTAAAATTCTAGATTGATGTGAGTTGAAGCTGAAAGATTAATCTTGATGATCGCAGCTTGAATTGAGATTGTTATCTGATTGTGATGAAAGATAAAAAGTCTTTAAGATGAGAATGATTCTGATTTAATTATTATGATGTCTTGAAAGTTGAGTTTCTTAAAAAAGCATACACTTGAATAAAGTGAGCAAGATCTCATTGATGAATTGTATTTTTCTATTAAATATAATTAAAATGATAGAAGTGTTGATCTCAATTTTGATACAATGATTATCTTTCATTCATAAAACAACAAAGCTGTTATTTATCTTTTATTAAATCATGCTTATTTACACTGTATTCTTCATTATATTCAAGCTAATGATATAAAAGAAATGATACAGTGAATATTGTTTGCATTTTTATCACTTATCATGTTTCACTCTGAGACATGAGCAAACAAGCTGCATCATAAACATCTCAGTCACATCTTCATTGATCTACATATTCTTCATGTTGAATCTTTCTGCGATGATCATTTGTCAACTTTCATGACTATACTAAAAACGTTCTTCGAGACGAATAAATCAATTCATAGTGAAAATATGATATATATCTTCGTAATTCGATCAGAATCTGTTGAGATAATCAATTATTTATATTGAATTGAGATTTTCTTTGCTTAGAAAGCATAATTGATCATCTTCTAGCATCATGACGTCTGTTAACAAAATCAGTATTGCATTGCAAGTCATAATGCTTTCAAGCGAATCTGTCTATCACTTTCACTGTTGCAATTCATGAGAATGTGATAGCAAGTGCTTTCATAAGAGCATCATGAATCACAGCAATTCATTTATTGTCAGTAAGCAGATCAATCATGTAGTTTAATCAAGATGTGTTGCATTTACTCATTTGATGATTGCATAACTTTCATATTACTATCAATTACTTTCTGAATACAGTTGCAAAGATAAGCACTCTGTTTGAAGTTTTTCATGAGTAGCACAGCTTTAACATCTTGTTGTGAAGATTACATTCAAGCGTTTGATGATGCAAATCATAGTTCACATGATTGAAAGATGAAATGATGATCATCATAAAGTCACTGAAATGTGATGTCGTTGTCAATTTGACAGCAAAGAAAGTCAAGAAATTTTCTTCAAGTCAAGATGTTAAAGAACGACATTCTTAAATTAAAGCAGATTCAAAGAATCACTATTCAAGTTCATTGAATCTCATGCATTTTAATTTTTCAAACATATTGCATAATTTTACTTTCTTCTCAATCACTCTTTGCATTACTTGTGACTTAATAGACATTGAATAACACTATCATGAAAATAGTGTTGACTAAATGCATATGAAACATCACGACTAGTGCTAGACAAGCTCTCACTACTCAACATGTTAAAAGATGAAGAAATAATACTTTTAAACTTCATTCATCTTTTGAATTTGTCAAAAAAGCAGTCGTAAAGAGAATATTGAATGTTTTGAAGCAAACAAATAAAATAGAGTCGTAAGACAAACAGTCTAATTTGAAAGACATTAAGTATCTTCTTAAAGATACTGTTTTATTTACTGATCTGAACTCACAATTCAAACATGATACACAGCATTGATTCAAGCAAATCTTGAGTGTCAACGATAACAGTTGAAAGAACAGAATTGATTCTGAAATATATGATGAAGAGATAAATGAGAACATGATCGAGAAGTCTGTAAACTTTCACGACGATGATTTAAATGTATATGATCTGTCTTATGTTGTGAATTAAACAATCGTACTTAATGATAGAAAGATTTCACACGATTCAAATATAAAAGTATTCAATCATGCAAGCGAGTTTGACTTTGAGCTTTGACGTAGCAATCAATCTCGTTTGATCTTCAACTGATGTATCAACTGAAACTACATGCATTTTTCGCTTTGCAATCAAACTATTGTTCATTGCTTCGATTAATCAATCAAGATGACAAAGATGTTGAAAAGATGCAATGATTGAAGAAATCTGAAGAATATACTGTTTCATTTGCAAAATAATGACAAGGGAGAGTTTATCATTGAATTGATCAGTTCATGAACTTGCAAAGATCTCAACAATTATATCACAAATGATGAAACTTCTTTCAAGCTCAAAGTATCAAGAAAAGACAGAGAGATACAAGTGTCAAGAAATGAAATCTTAATTATTATTTTGAGTTGCTTCTTCTGTGTATCAGCTAACTGATTGCTTTCATTCAGATCAGCGACATCACTCATGCAAAGCGTTTAAAGAACAAACGTAAGAAGTATTTGCAGAAAGATGAGTCATACATACTCAATCTTCTTACTTGTTGATCATGTTGTCATGAACAGTGTAAAAACTTCACTCGCATCTGTTATCATTGAAATATAAATCATTCTCATGAAGTGATAAAATCGAAGACAATATGATATTGAGCAACAGCAATCATGAGAGATGATGAAGAGATTAACTGCAACAACTCTTCATTCAATCTATTCATCAAATGACTTCATTCATTCTCAAGAAATGAAGATTCATTGATGAAATCGAAATCTTCATTAAGCAGTCAGTTCATTGCAGACACTGTCTATAATGTGATATCATTAAGTATGCTCTCATTGAAGTTGATGTATGCAGCAACATCTGATTTGTCAATATGTGCATTGTAATTGAACTTATGATTTAACTATTGACAATAGCAATAGATGAGTTCAATCAAGATGTGTCATCAAATGCATCAAAATTCTTGTCATCACTTAAACAAGCAGTCAACATCACACAAAAAATCATCAGATGAAAGACTTTTCAAAACAAAATTACATCATCTTTAATGTCATCTTATCATTAACAATTATCTTCGCTCATTACTGTTGCTTATTTAATTGATGAGTTCATCTTTACATTTGTTAATCAGCTAACTTCTTCATCTAAGTTCAAGTTTTTACTTTTTGATACTTGAATCTTCTCAATCTTCATTGTACATCAAATAACGATGACTATAAAATTTAAGCAGTCTCACACTTATGATAAGCTCAGAAGAAGCAATGATGAGTTTAAGCGTAATTGACATGCTATCAGAAAGTTTCAAATGAAGATGAAGAAGATAAATGCATAGTCATATATTTCTTAAATTGCTCATCAAGTTATGACAAAAGCGAGATAAATGATGATGATAAGATAAAGTTTGTAAACTTTAAAGATTGCTTCAACTTGAGATATATAGCACTTTAACAATCATTACTCTCATCTCATAAGAGATTTAAATGATCACATCGTAAGCGACAATAGCTAAATCATGAGAATAATGATGATATTTATTCAAGTGATTGATTTCGTTCTCTTTACAATTTAACTAGATATAGTTTATATGATTTACATATTTTAACTATTGAACTCAAATTGAAGTTGATAACTTCTGAACAAACATGATTCATTGACTTTGTGATTGACATTTTTCGATTCATTTCGTTACTGACATTTCATGCACAGATAAACAGTCAAGCGTAAAAAATCATTACGATTCATCATTGCTTTGTACAAGTTATATAAAAACACTAATCGAAGACTTACAGATAATGCAACGCGTATGCTTTTCATGTGAGATGAAGATAAACAACATCAGCAAGCTTGAACATCATCTTCATCACTATCATGTTCGCTTGCATAATCAATTGCAAAAGATTTTCTGACAAAAGTTATTATCATCATCAGAATCATCATCATGCAATTCAATGCAACTCATCTGATGCAATCATGAGACTGCAAAATGAGATTTAAACTCAAATAATTTTCATGATGAGAATGTTCAGATGAACATTGAAGACGAGAATCAAGAATATATGTTAATAGATAATTTTGCAAAAGAGCACATGAACACTGAAATGAATAACGCTGATTTGAATCAGAATATAAAACATATATCATCAAGAATTAAAACAATACAACTTCAAACTGAACTTCTCTTCATATCATCAGCGTTGCAAGTTAAAATCTTCGTTGAGACAATTAATCATGATGTCAAAACAACAGTCGACGTGTCAAAGAAAATATCAAAGTCATTAAGCTTAAATTCTCAAATGATCAAGAACACAAACAACAATCAATACTATTCATTTCAATGCAAAGTGAATTACGCGTTTGCTCACTGACTTCATCAAATGAAGATTATCAAAGACAGTATTAATTGATTTTTTTAAGACTTGCGCTTGCGAGTTTTACATCAACATGTCAGCTTTCACGACATAAACAAGTGATTGACACTTCTACATCAGATTTTGTATGATGTTGAAAACGATGAGTGACATTTTCAAACATTCACAGTTGAATTCAGTTATGAAGAAGTTCAAGAAAAGCAGCACTGCATTTTGTATTGCAACATCATCGAGACACTTCGATTCTTGTTGAATCATTCATCATTTCAAGACAAGCTGATCTACGCACTCGTTCAACATTATAATGTCAACAACTTTCAAGTCTACAATGAGATGCATACTGCTGATTGATGATGAAAAACGCAGAAAAAGCTTTCTGATGATGTTATCATGATATCACTGTTAATTTTTATCGATAAGACAGTCTTAATTGAGCATCAAAGTAATCTATCTGCATGATTTATATATCTAACGATAGAGAATTTAAATTGATGCACAAAACATGTTCAAAAATGATCAAGATTGATTCTTCTGAGATTTCTTTTTATAATTGACAACAACAATGATGATATCAAGTCAAAGATTTGACACATGATGTTATCAATCATACTCAAGCGTACGTTAAACATGTATCATCATGCATTAATACATGATCTCACACGTAACAGTCATTGAAGCTATGATCAGAAACGACATTTCTGTTCTTTGTGCAAACAATAAGATAAGACAATGTTATTTGATAATCATCAAGTTCATGATAAACTACAAGAAACAAGTATTAATCACAAATATCAAGATGAATTAACAATGTTTTATCTGTTAAATATCATCTTATGAGCGTGAAAATCTAGACAAGACATGATCAATTCAAATACATGCATTCACTAGAAATCAACAAAGACAACAAAGAAAAAACAATATGATTAAGAATGATTCTGCTTGAATACATTCAATGAAAAACTTTGCATGATCACATATGTTTATCAATATTCATGAAACAATGATGATAAATGTGTTACATCAATTACTTAAGAGAATCATCTTGTATCTGATGTTATGACTCAGTCAGATCATCAATGAGAATGTTTGTACAAGTCAAAGAAGAAAAGAAATCAGATTAGTTCTAAATGATGCATCAGAAACAGCTCAGCTGAATTAAAGATTTCACGTCATTTTATCATTTAAAGACATGAAGAGATTTATCAAGTATAGTACGATTAAGCAATGAATTAATGCAGATTGAAAGTCGATTGTATGTCAGTTTATATCAGTCATTGCATCATTTCTAATCATGAGAGCATTTGCAGCAGTTCACTTCGCTTAAGCAGTGATAGACTTTATGATACTTGCTCAGTATCATTCATATGATGAAGAAACTCTTTGATATCTTGAACATGCGCTTTTTCAATTGAATAAACTAAAGAATGTTTTTCATCATTTGCAATCTGAGCATTCAGATACAGATGTTGATCATTTCAACATTTTAAAACTATACATGATGACACATTATGCAAGTCAGATTCGAAGATACAATAGTGCTGATAATTTCAATACAGAGCACAGTGAGATTGCACACAAGTATTTAATAAAGATTTTTTTCGATCACATCAATAAACAAAACACGTTTCAAACACAGTTATTACATCACAATACTCAACATCTGAATCTTCTCATGATGAAAGATATTCTTCTTTACAAAGATACAAGACAGAGCAAGATTAACAAGCATGCATAAACTATTATGATAACATGATTCAGTTGTATCTTTAGTCTTCATAAAATTCAAGATGCATTCATTTGCAAACAATGCAATCAAATACAAGAGACAGAACTCAATTCAAAGTTATGATGTCATGCATCAATCTTAGTCAGAATTCTGAACATGAAGAAGCTTTTTGACACGTTGACAGTCTTCATGCATAAGTGTCACAACATAGTTGATAAGAAAGTTGTATCAGATAAAAAGTTGAATAAAAAGAAAAAAGACTTGATCTGAGTTGAATCATACTACGTAAGCGTTCATAAGTCACTTCAATGCTGAAAACAAGACGAAAAAGACATTAACAACTTAGAGAATCTTGTCAATGATAAAGTATACTGCTCATTGAACTGACAGAGAAAGAAGAAAGTTTGAAGACGTGATTATGTTCTGATTCAGAAGAAATCAAAAGAGATGACTGAAGCATCAACTCTGCTAAATAATCAACTGTTTAATCAGCTACGACTTATTCTTTTCATTATAGATTTGTTGCGTCAAGACAATAAAAATAATGAGTTACGACACAATGATGTTCTCATCGAACTACTCAAATCTTGCAATGAGAAAACTTAACATGCTATGCATGAAATGATTGAGATAAAGCACTGATTTAAAGATAACATCAAAAATTCTCGTTCACTCGAAGTTAGTTGATTTTTTCATTTGCATACAATTCTGAAAAGTGTGCATGTTGTATCAGCAAACGATAGTCGTAGCGAGTCAAACAAAAACAAGTTCTTCTACATTAACAACTTCAACAATTAAAATTCATACAATTCGATCTATGAGAAGAATTTCTTGCATAAAAAAACAAGAGTAGCAGAATACTATTTCAAATGTGAAAGCTGAAGATATTTGAAACTGATTTAATCTCATCGCAGACAAAAATCAAACAATGTATATGTATTATGTTTATGTCTCAGAGCATATACAGAATCATCAAAGTCAACGATGCTACATGATTAATTAATTAAGAATTATAATCATCTTTTAACTTTGCTCAATCAAATTTTTCTTGATGAACAGAAGTCTCAGCTATGAACTGATGAAAACTAAAATCAGAGTCTAATCTTACAAGAACTATGTTCTTATGAAATATATGTAACAAACAAAGCTTTGCTCATTACAAGAGTATCATCAGCTACAAATTTAATATCATGATGTCAGTCAGTCAAAGTCAATTGTATCAATGAATTGATCTGAAAAATCGAATTAACTTAATGATTGCAAGCAATTGTGTTATAAAGAGATGTGAATGACTCAGTAGTAGATTCTAGATAATGAATATATATTTCATAAATTTAGTTAAGAGCTTAAGCAATAAGTAGATCATTAAGAGCTGATGTCAATTATCACATGAACAAGATGTAATGAATGTAACATCAATCAAATTCTGAAGTTATGAATCGCTGATGCTAAAGTTTTTTGTGATAAGTGCAGTCATTAGTCACAGATGCAAAAAGATTCAACAAACATCAAGTTTTCTGTTTAGTATAATGAATGCATTGTTGAAGATATCATGTAAAAAGTATGTACATTACAAATGATCAATAAACAGAGTGAAAGAAGAACTCAACATTAATGAGTCTGAATATACATAATTGAAAATGCAAATATGAAATTAGATGAAATCTTTACAGCTTATAGAATGAAAGCTAAATATAAACAAGTTGAAAGAGATTCTCAGATCGACATTTGAAGTCATATATCATGAGTTTCATATTATATTCAACGATGTTGCAAGATCAAGAAGTGATTCTATGTTAATGTTCATGACACAGCAATCAAATTACAATGTAAGAAGATAATTCAGAGTCAGAAAGACATGATGAGACAATTTCAAGTACAATTCTTCATCATTTTTTCAACTGAAAACACACTCACATCTTTTGAGTTATGTCATCTGTGATGAACGAGATCTCAAGAGATCTCAATCAATATCAGTCAGATTAGTCAAAATTCTCATAATACAGATCAGTTGCAATCTCAATCATAGCATATGCTGCAAATCACAAGATCTTCTTAAACATGAATCAGTGAAGAACTTGATTTGCATTGATGACATGAAATATGACAAATTTATAAAGCTGATTGAGAATGAGTTGAATTACGACTGTGTCACAGATATGATGATATATAATCGAGCTGAATTCGCGAAAATATATATCAGCAATGAGCGCGAATGAAAAACAGCATTGAAAGAAATGCATGCTGAAGAGTTTATTCACTTTCTTTTTACAATTCAATCTGCTGCAAACAATGATTGTAGATTTCAGATCTCTTGTGATACTTGATTCAAGCAGCTGATCATTGAAGAAATTATGTAGAATGCTCGTAGAAAACATGTTCATGTTCAAGACTTTCAGTATAAGATGACATAGTGAAATCATGTCATAATTGAGAAATCTCAAGAATTGATGACAAGACTTATAGTTTATTCAACATTGACAAAGATTCAATGAATTTTTATCAAGATTAAATGAACTATTCTTAGTGTTTAAAATAAGATAAATTCTTTTCTTATCATAAGAAAAAATCATTTGCAATCTGACATTCTTTTTTATTCTTCTTCTCAATCGTTTGTTACATAAATTTTCTTGATGATTATACATTGTTGAGTCACATTAAATAATTCTCATCTTGAATGCAACATGAGAATACATCAATCTTTATGATGATGAGTTTATCAAGATACTAAGTGACATTACAGAAAAAACGTCATCACATAAGCAACTTCAAGACATCATCATCATCAAAGCGCAGCGCAGTTGAATACACAGAGACTCACAATGACAACAAGATCACAACAGACTCAAGCGACAGCGATTCTGTAAGAGAAGTCTTCAACAAAGACAGACGTGTCACTCTTGAAGTAATAATTCACTTAAGAATTTAAAAGAATAAATGACTAATTTGAAAAAAGACAGAATCGAATGCTGTCAGAGCATTCAGTGAAAGTACTCTTATGAAGTCATCACAACATTTCAAAAACTTAATGTATGCAACATTAAACAGCTCAATTCTTTTCAATCAATTAATAACAGATATACTAGAATTGATTTTGATGATGATGATGTCAACGATGCAGAGTGAGAATCAATAACATCATATTTATGAGAAAAGATGTCACGTTGAACTAAATACAACTTCATTATTGATCATGAGTTAATTGTTAAAGTTTGCATTCATTATTTACTTATGTGAATATTGAGTGATCATGTTGATAACAATAGCAGTTCATGATCAGACTTTAAAAAGAAATGACTTAATAAGAAAATGAAAGAAGCATGAAAGAATATCGCAAATCATTTAGACAAAAAGTCAGATCACAAATGTTCTGAAGTAGAAAACATTTCAACGACGAAAGAGACTTGAAAGATAATATGCTCAGATCTTTCGTTGCGAATAAAACTCATAATAAATAGATGTACAACATCTTTGAAGCGTGATGATCTAGTGTACTGAGTCAAGTATAAATCATAGTTGAAAGTGAATATGATTGACAGAAGTAATTCATAAGAAAAGAGCAAAAGAATTTAATAAAAAGTCTGCTAGATAATGATGACTTTGCATGTAAAAAAATATGTATTAATCAAAGATTGCAACATCGTTTAATGTGAAAAAACTCTTCGAGACAGATTCTGCGCAAGAATCATAGTGAATGTACTGATTCAAAAGATTTACTGCAAAGTCAGAAATGAAATAGCATATCAAGAATACTTGAAGATATTCTTTGATTTGCTTTCTACTAATGTCGTTCTCATCACAGTGACAATGATCACTCATTGTATATGAGAATATAAATCAGAAGAGCACAGATTAAACAAGTTTGAGCAATTGAATGTGAAGAATAAGTGAACATTTGCATATATCAATGACTAAAGTGATTGAAGCGAAGCTGAACTTGATAATACACAGCGACATGAATGCACGTCAATGTGACATGAAATCAACAAGCTCGTAAGCATTAACAATTAATATTGAAGATTCTGCTATGTTATATTAAGCAACAAATTAATAATGACAATATCAAAGCAATTATGAACACTTAAACTGTACTTAATGTATACATTGATTGTTTCAATGATCTCTCATTATACAAGTTAGAAAATGACGTGCAACTCAATTTAAACGCAAGTCATAAGAAAACATTCTTAAGTTTAAAAAGTATATTTGTCTTTCAATTTTTGAAACTAACATTGCTTGTCTTTGACGTAATATTATTGAATGAAGCTGTAAATATTGCAACTTGTAACTAAATTTTCAATCACTGATGCTGTGTAGAAGAGATTGATTGAATTGAACACAGAGAATGAATCATCAATTGATGATGTTTAAGTCAGCAAGAAGCAAATTCTTAGCAAGAGATTTCACTCTACATCACAAACTAAAGATCAATCACGTATCATATTACAAAGTGATGAATATGAGTTTATGATAATACAACAGAACGATGTCAAATCAACAATGATTAAGATCAGTTGAGAATGAAAGTTTAATAACTTGTGAAATGCTTTAAACATGAAGAAGAACGAACGTTTGTAATATAAAGCAGACAAGACAGACAAGATTCTAAGCGACGAGAAGAAATATGAAAGCTTCATGTGCAAGATGAGAAAGAAAAGCATTATGAATGTAACTCATGAAAAGAAAGAAATTAAAGAAGAATAGAACTTAAGCACAGTAATCACTATAATCAAATGATTCAAACAAAGCAAATATTTTGCTTCATACTGCGAAAGCACTTTTGTCACATATACTTACATGAGAAAACATGATACTGATAGTGATGTGAGCGCACTGATCAAACACTTCAAACATCTTACTCAAGAATGCGCAAGCGCTTATGTTGCAGATGCTGTCATGAAAGAACATAGTGCTAGAAGTGATATGAATGCACAATAAGAAAAGAGTGACAATATTGAGAAAAACGATCAAGATGTTTATGATGACATTGATTATTAAAGAACAAAAGATATACTGAACACTTTGAGCAGTTTGTATGACATTAGAACTATGTTTGCAATGTATGATAATTACGCAGTTAACAGCTTGATTGTTGATGATGATTCTAACAAAGAAAGATCATGCAGAGATAACAGTGAATTACATACTTCAATGATATTATTCAACATTGTGACTTTAATTGTTACAAATGTCAAAATTATATTTGTTGAATCAAATAATAAATAAACATACTGCGCTTTTAAAAGTTCTAAAGATGTTGATGCTTTTATGAATATGCATCAGCTAAAAGTGATGCAAATCTGAAACATAAGATTAAATGAATATTTGAGATATTGATCATTAAAAGTGCTAAAATTTATCTCTGTCACTCTTTACAAATTGCAGATGTAATGACTTTTTTGCTTTGCTTTTTTGATATCTTATTATTTAAGTATACAAGAATCATTGATTGAAGAATTACTTTGCTGTCATCATCTTGCTGTCGTTCATTCTACTAGTTAACTCTGACATCATCTTACAATTCTTTTTAAAGAAACTTATGTTTCTTCAAAACTTGAATGTACAAAGATGTTCAAAAGAAATCAGCAAAGATCATGAAAGTCAGTTGATAAACAAATGAGCATAGACTGCTATAGTATTTTTGTGACATCATTAATTTTCTCAGAATAAATGATGAATACACTCTGTTGAAAACTGTTGATTATTCAAATTTCAGAATGATCAGTTCAACAGTAAATCTCTCATTTGACTCAATTGTAATCACAAGACAGAATATTACTATTTAAAGAAATATATATCACGAAATCAATTTATCTTTGTGAATATAATGATCAATGTACTTCATAGATAAGATTGATAACGAGATTCATCTGTACATGATGTTGACTATGAATCTTTTGATTTTATTCTGCGTTCAAATAGAAGTCAGAAAAGTCAAGAGATTTTAATTCAATGCAGTTTGAATGATGTTAAAACATTGTGTGATCAGAAAAGTCATCATGCAAAGTTTTCACTTATGTGACAACATTTTTCTTTAATAATCACAATCAATCTATGAAGAAAATTAATAACATGTCAATGTCAGTAAGAAATGAGAAGATACTACTAGTGAAAAAAACAACTCAGATGAAGAGTCTGCAAATTGTGATTACAAGTGATTGAAGAATTTGTGACTTGTCAACTGCATCGATATTGAAACATCTTCATCACATTAACAGTATCATCAAGTAATTGATGAAAAGATATCAGATAAAATAATTGTTTCAAGTATTAAAAGATGTGATTACAATGCTTGAAGAAGTAGTGACTCGTTGATCATGCTGATATATTGAAAGAACTTGAACTCATCTTCTTTACTTGACATCAAGTCATTCATTTATTCACATGAAAAATCAAGAGTTCAAAAGAATGATCAAAATGCATTCTCTTTCATTGATCAGAGTCAAACATCAAATGATTGCAATTGCACATTTATACTAACAATTCATTCAACATTTACATGATATAAATCAAATCAAGAGAAGAAAAGAGTTACTCAGTACAATCACACTTTATCTTCTCATCATGTACATCTTTCTTTCATCACATATTTCTTTGCTCAATGAATAATAATCATTGAGTAAAAAAACACAGCTTTACATATGATATAATCACAAGCATCATGAGTGCAAAGAAAACATCTTTCATCTTTGAATCAAGAATTGAATCAAAACATCATTATATAGAATATCATCAATGAAGAGCAGAGCAAAGACAATGTGTCATAATCAAACAGCACAGACACTCTCATCAAGAGTTTACTCAAGCATCACACGCTGAATAGAAGCTATAGATTCATTACTTAATAACACAGTGTCAATCTCATTGTTTCAACTGCCTGAAGCAGTCGTATAGATGACGAGTGATTTTCTTTCTCAGAGAGTTTTGTTCACTCGATATAAATAGCATAGAGTTTCTCATGAGTCAAGTCTAAATCAATGTCACAAGAGTGTATGAATTACAATCACAATCACTTCGTAGATAAATATTCACGATGTGCATTATAAGATACAGTTCAGAAGTTAAAGATAACAAGTAAGAAGATTGTTTAAAATAATGTTTGAAATGATACATAGTCTGTGTAGATGATTTTACTTCATTCGATAAAGCGTCGTGACTCGTGAGCGTGTTGCATTCGAGCTAGCCTTGATCTCGTCATGCGGAAGAGATTCTCGATAGCTAGACGAAGAAATACACTCAAGGTCTATCATCATGAGATAATACGATGAAGGTGAACTAGCAAACGATATGCAGCTATGACACTTTCAAATAAGCGATAGTCATTCAACTGAATCACCAAAATTATCTATAGCGATGTTCTCAAACCTGGTAGCACGAAGTGTCACTCTGCGGGCAGAGCGTTTGAGTGAGCGCACGACGTGATCGACAGTGTTCCCCCATATATCCTGGAAGTTGGCAATGGGCTCGGGATAAGTCGCATTGGATGACTGCTTCTTCATCTCGACCATGTAACGGTCCTGAATAACCCACTGCTACACAATTACTTTTCTTCCTCGTCCCAGAAGCTCTAGAGGAGATTTCTGAGTACAGTGAAAAGGCAGATGGGACAGAGCAAGGACCGACCTCGCCATATCCCTTACATTGACGCATATTTCAGCTTCTCTCGTTACTCTCTACTCTGAATGAGGGCTATCAGCCCACCACCGTCGGTGTGTCTTGCTGGCACGCAAGTCTTGACTCCGTTGTTTGTCTCTCTTCTTCCCTTCTCGAAATGTCGAGGCTCTCTTCTATTCGGTAGTGGCCAGCAACTCTGTCTTCGCTGAGAAGGGCCTGAAGACGCATTTATCTGCCGTGATTGTGCGGCCCGTATTCCTTTCGAACCACAGGCCAATCCAGCAACCTCCATTGGTCGCGCTAGGAAGCAAGGGTTTGAAGCCTGCAGCGAGAAGGTGGAAGCAAGGGAGAAAGTCGTCGTTGTTTCCATGGCACCACGTTCCTCTTTCGAAATGTCTTGTTTTGATGAGTCTTTGTTCAAACGGCGAGAATGTGTACTGTTAATATCACCTTCAGTCACGAACAACTCTTTCTGGTAATTCGGCTTCATCCAACGTGGGCAAATCCAAGCATAATTACACGAACCGTGGCAGTCATTTCTGCGATGGAGCTACAGTCACGGCCTCCTATAGTGGGTTTCCGACAACCGGGTCTGTGATTTCCAACACCCAATCTGCTGATTCACCATACGAAATCGAAACCGGAGCACAAAAAATGCGCATCTCACGGCTACGCAATACTACCCAACTCGACCAAATTAAAGACCGCAAAGTCTACATCGCTTTAAGCGCACGGTGCGAACGAGGAAGCTTTCACCCGACCTTACTAATCTGTGTCGACAAGCAGAGGATGGAAGGAAAAGGGTGGGACACGAATAATGCTGCCGGGGGTTGGGAGGCTGAAGTATGTTCCTTTGACGATGTGCTTCTGCGTAAGAACCTAGTCCTTCTCTACGAGGTTGGCCGGCTCAATCGGAGCAACCTAGGTGCATGTGAGGACAAATTGCTTGAGCTTGAAGCGGATGGCACGCATTCACTCTCACGCAAGGGAATAATCCGAGCATCAAAGGCTTCACTTCTACGCTTCCTATGATTGCTCAATCCGAATCCGATGGCCCAACATATCCAAGCTTAGTGCCGGGTTCCATGAGAATGAGACGCGCCTTGTACACGTTACAGGAGGCCGACCTAATCACTGTTCACGGAGACTTGGATGGAATCGAGGTTGGGGCTGTCCGAACGGCAACGCACCTGGAACGTTTTGTGGTGAGTGGCGGCGCCGATGCCACTGTTTACTAGGAACCGAGGAGACTAGGATTCCAGGTGGATGGGATTCGAGGTGGATGGAATTTGGGGTTCATTAAGCTCAAGGTTATTACGGACCGAGACAGCAACGTGGTCGCAAAGTAGGCAAACTCACGTATGGTTCAATCATAGTAGAAGCTTACATCGATCAAACCGTCTTCCTTTCAACGACAAGGTAGCGTGAACATTGCAGCAGTGCCTTGAGGTAGCCATACATCACTTTTGTAACTATCTTGTACACCTCACATGCAGTGGAACACGCCAGGGTATCTTTTCATCCTTCACTTTCTCCAACCCCCCAATCGTGATATCATCATATCTTCATCGTCCGCCTCCTGTGCTGCAGGTCCTGAAAGTGCTGGTACAGGATGCCACGCTCCAGCCACCAGAGAAGACTGTCGCAGTATTCAGAAGCTGTCCCAAGACTCTGATTGGCATACAGCAGAGAGCTCTTGTGAGCACTATAGAGGCCCGAGTCGCGAAACTCTGCCCAAGTGCCGCATTTGCAGGGGACTGGGAAGCGTACTGTAGCTGGAGACGAGCGTACAGACATCCTCGCGACGTAGTCCAGGCAGTCTTTCTGATCAGGCGCTTTGAAATCTTTTGCATACAAGTGAAGTGGCGGTGAATACGATATATTCTATCATGATTGTTATGCTGTCTAGTTTGAGCAACAAACGGACTAGCAAAGTTTCTTATTTGAGTGACACCAGTTGGCGTGAAGATATGCATGATAACGGCAATTCGACCAGGTCATCTACGGGACTGACCCGGGTGAATTCGAAAGAAGCTCTGTTGAAAGCAGGAAAAAGTACTGTTTTACAAAGAGCAGAAAAATTGGATTCATTGTCATCGAAATCAAGATTCAAGTCATAGATTGAAAATATACTGTGAAAGACAAAACACTTAATCGAGTCTAAGTTTTGATTATCGATTATTAAGAAATACAAAAGGTTATGGTCAGCAGAGCACTTTCTTCAACTGAATCGACGGCACCAGAAGTACGCCTCCCTATGTCTGGCAAGGGCGTACAGCACGCAGTAAATATGCCATACACTCGCCGGGTTCAACTTGATCTTCCCTGCCCCATTATCGACATCGCCGCCTCCTTCATCTTCCCTCTCACCCCCTGGATTATGTTGAAAGCTGCAATAATTGCTTCATTGACGATCATCAAGGCAGGGCAGGGCTCAGGTATCAGATTCCAGACAGTCGCTTCATTGAAGTTTACTGTTTGAAACTGTTAGCTCGACTCTTGCATTTCGGATGCTGATAATAATAATATGTGAGAAGACCGCGTAAAACGGTGTGCAGACCATATTCGTTCTCACCTGCACACAAAGTAAATCCGCGTCCAGTTTTATATAGTCAGACGCTTGGCTCGATCTGGAATACGGCGAGTGGACCGCCGGCCGCCGTCTCCCACTCATTTTGTTCTCTATCTCAATTCTATCGTTCAGTAAGCATGGCCCAGTTCCGATCCAAAACGCTTGATCTCAGCTGCTTCATCAACGCCAGGGTCATCAGAGATCACACAAAGCGGTTGAATCCCCACCCTAACCCCCCAGAAACCCCACTGACAGCTTCCAGGAAAGTATTCGAGCAGTATGAGACCGACAGGTAAACCACCCTCTACCCTCCCCACGAACTACATGGAACCGCCAGAAACGGCAATCAGTTACCGTCCACCAGCTTCTTACCAGCGCGCTAACCCGACCATTCCCCACAGACAAGCTCTCCGCTACATAATCCGCAATACCACCCTCCCCCAGCGCACCCGCGCCCAAGCCCAGCTCCAGCTCTCACAAATGCACTGCTACACCCGCTCAACACAGATAAACAACAGGTGTATAGCAGGCGGGAAATCGAGGGGAGTGTTTAGTGATTTTAGATTGGCTAGGGTAAGTTGAATCTTGAGAGGACATTCTTCGGAAGGAACGATGCTGATGTTGGGGTGGCAGTTCCAATTTAGGATGAATGCACTGGAGGGGAGTTTGCCGGGGGTGAAGAAGGCGAGTTGGTGACGGGAAAGGGATGGATGCTGGAGGAAGGATGGCATCGTGAATAGGGTTTCTGTTCACATGGCATGGCGTTGCATTGAGGGCGTTAAGGGCCCAGTAGTAATGCACAATACTGCCGAATGGCATTATTGAAGATCATCTCAACCTGTCAATGCTGGAGCACCAATGTCGATGTACTTTTCATTGGATACAGACTTCTTATTCATCTGATCTTCGGTTACTCGCAGACCAATTTCACCTAAAACCGGTTGGCTCCCTTTACCGTTATGTTACCTTGGAATCTGCAAAGCCAACACTTTTTCTAGATTCATCGATATCACTTGTCATTCATCTGTTCCGTCTGTCTTCCTATGATACTTACTTCACCACTTCTCACCGGTATAGCTGCGTCCACTTCTTTCCTACCTTCCACGAATCTACTTTGCCCTATCAAGACTCCAAACGTAACCACAACAACTGCCATACCGCCGACAATGTTTCGTCGCCTGAGCAGTAGCCTTCCCAAAGAGTTCGAGTATCCTGCGGATCTCGAGAAGCTAGGGTTGTTCTCTCCACCTTCGAAGACTTATTTTAAGCACTTTCTGACTATGTACTCAGATACTACCTCAACAAAAATGACCAGATCCGCTCAATCGCACGCCCAGATCAGGAATTCAACTACTTCATCTCGAAGAATGAGCATCTCTGCGATGTTCAACGCGAGGCAATGAACAGTAAATCAGTCTCCCCTCTGCTTTTCCAAAACCAGCTAACTTCATGTCTCAGCCTACATCCGACGTATGCTCCATGACCGTTTCCTCTCATCATCCCTCACAATCACCCGCCTTCCAATCAACGCCAGTCCTAGCGATCCACATGTACCGATTCTTACGTCCAGCAATCTCTCCGCCGCCAAACGCATAATCCTTTACTTTGGCGAAGCGGTTCAAGACCTTGGCATATTCGCCTATCGAACCACGGGCCAGGAGAACAATGCAGCTGGCAGTGCACTTAACTTCGTGCATTCTATCCAGGCTTCCAAAGACTCCCCAGGTATCGTAATTGCGAACATGGGTCAACTTATCTGGTATCGCCGTGGTGAGAGAGCCGTCACACAGCAGACATGGAATGCTCTCCCGAGGAAGACAGCGGTCAGTGGGCCGATGCGGATCGATGATAAGAAGAACCGCGTACCGGGAAATGAGGATATGGCGGCACATGTTCAGTCTGTGTTCGAAGCTGTCGGTCGGCTAGCAAGAAAGGACGCGGACATTGATGTCATCGGGCTCAGTGACGGTGCTTGGAAAGTGGTGGCGTATTTGCAAGCAAACTGGGAAACCTGGAAGAGCAGGGTCGACGCAATTGCGATTGGCACCTCCTCAGTTTATCCAGGATACGAACTTTGGCACGAGAACTTCGCTGAATTCTGGGGAAAGGTAAGTCCCTCCTCCAGCCCAGCCCTGTGTCACATCCACTGATTTGGTCATAGCGAGCTCGTGCATATCTCATCTCCAGTGAGCCTGTCGATACGCCTTTGACTGGACGTGAAGATTTTGGCTGCAGCTGCTATTCATCCGGCTCAGATGTCCATGAAGAGATTATCATGCCACGTGCTCACAAGAGCATGCTTTCATTTTTCCAGCTCGTAGCTGACGTGCCAGGGTACCAGGAACATGAACAACTAGGACTCGGTGTGGACAACAACGAAGCACGGGAGGTACAGTGGGTTGAAGGAGATGATGAAGCTGCTGGTCTAGGTCCGAGCATAGTGATTAGCAAGGCGAAAGAAGCTCCCCATTAAAGCGGGTGGAGACCGGTAAGGCGGTGTCGGGGTGTTGTATGTGGTGGCAATTGAAGCCAACACGTCTCCAACCTTTATACTAGCATCAAGATGTGCTACCCGTCGGACTACAAACCCATATCCCGGATCCCAGAGTATGCGACGCCAGAAACCGTTGCTAGAATTCTGACGGAATTCCAATGAAGCGTAGGCACAACTTAGAAAAAGAACAATCCTGATTTAGTAACAGCCGCTTCCTTCTTGCGCTGCTCTTCCCTAAGTAAACGATTCACACTCTTTAACTTCTCCTCAACCAACCTAGCTTCTTGCTGCCACTGGACATCCTTTCCCTCCTCAACCGTAATGCTACCACCGCCCCAAAACCAATTCCCACCACTGCTACTATTCTGCTGCGTGGGTGATTCCTTCTCACGCTCTTCTCTCAACAGCTTGTTCACCATCTTAGACCAATTGCCCATTCCAACCTCCAGGCACTCCAAGCACTTTGTCCTCGCATCTGGGTCGTCTCTCGCTCCGGATAAGAGAATAGCTTCAGCTAGGTCCACGGCATCGCGTGTCCAGCTCAAGCCCGATTGTTGGTTCTGCGATTTGTTTCCGTTGTCGGATGAAAAATTTAACGATCTTTTTGAACTTCCGGATACGGTATTTGGGGCCGACCCTAGGGAAGCAGAAGCAAAGATTATCTCCCCAATATAGGCCATCAAGGCCGCCTCTTCGCACATCTCTACAGGTGTACGAACAAGGATCTCGTCGCCTGTTGGTGGCGGAGTAGGATAGGCTGGAGATACAAGTAAGGACGCAACTGAAGAGACAAGATTTCGAAGCACAGAGGTATCATTTTCCCAAGCTGGATATTCGGACTTAGATAGGCTGGGGGTAGGGGTAGAAGAAAGCTTTCGGCGGGCTCGTAAAACAGATAGAAACACTGGAAGGGCTGTCGCGAGGTTATTGTTCCGAGCATGATGCATAGCCAAAGATGTTGTAGCGAGCAAAAGGTTGGAGGAGATGTAACTAGCGTCAGCGTTGATGATGCCAGACTTTGTGTCTGCAACACCATCGACCCCAGTAGGTAGTGCACCCATTGCAATATCCAGACCCCAATCATACATCTCTTCGGCACTTGAGTGCAGGCCTTTGAAATCAAGATAGTCTGCACAAGCCAGCGCCGCATCAAGACGTTGACGTGTGGTAAAGCCACGAGTCGTTAAAATTTTCATATAATAAGTCTCAGGCTTCTCGAAAGCTGGCTCACAGTTCTCTTCAAGCGGAGCGGCTGCCGTACCGACTTTTACGGGTTTGGGGCGTGGATTCGAGGGCCCAATGACGACTTCCGGTGGAAAGGCCATGTTTCTTGTGGTATCACGGACCCAGCCTTCAAGATGTTCAGCTGCGCGTGCACATCCCATGATGGTGGCGTGGTACCCCCGGCGCCATGGTTCGGGTTTGGAAGAGATATCGAATCCTGTTTTGCCTACCCCAGGAACATATATATCGCCTTCGTCCTCAAGAATGGGATGAAGATCAAACCCGTCTATGGAGGGATCTTCAAGACGTGAGAGCAGCTTGCGAAAACCGTTTCCTGCAAGCAGCCAATTCACTACACCAGTTCCATTTCTCTGTATATCTTCTTCGCTCCATGCATCACGGTAGATCACCTGAGACCAGAAATTCCACATCGGTGGAGACTGATGGTGACGTTCAAGGCGTTCTTGCAGAAGCCCCCACATACTAATAAAGAGGAGAATGACCATGGTCCATCCATATACAGTGTACTTCGCGGCTTTCCATAATTGGTCCTTAATGTATAGCTTTCGCTCCGTTGTCAGGAGACGTGATACCTGATACTGGAACTGGCCTCGAGCAAGAGATGTAGGGGCCCGGATACTACATGGGCCATGGAGGAAGGGTAATTGAGGGCGTAGAGTTGCACGAGAGATGATGAGAAGTTGCGAATTCTGCGTAAACAGGCGTAAGCCTGTTATTTGTTTCGTAGGATTAGGGGACCGTAGAGGGCGACTGGAGGATATTATCCGCGAAAGCATGAGTCGTTGGGTGAACATGGTTGACAGTTCTGTTGAAGGCGTGGGGGAGGCAAGAGGTTCGAGTGACGATCCTTCTCGGCAAAGATTCGGCGGTTTCTCAGATCCAAGCCCTAAATCCGAGCTCCTAGTAAAAGATCCTTAACGATAACATATTTGCACCGGATATGGCACAATCAGCTCAGCCCTCCCCACTGCAACTAAGCCATATTCCAGAGGGCAAAGAATGTCTTGCACGTACTCTCGATGACCTCCTAGAACGCTATCTACATCTCCTACATCGATACCAGGCCCTACACCAAGATCTATGCCGTGACCTTTCAGCAGTATGTATTTCTTTAACGTGGCAATTACTGGCAAAGCATCAATGACATTCCTTGCTTACTCTGACCTAAGGGATACATATCTCTTGCCCAAGCGAATTTCTCGAACTCAAATCGCATCCGCTACGGCCAGGACTTCTACGACGAGAGAATGCAGGCCAAAACTCATGTGTACGAGACCACCGCCTATGTGCACATCGTCCTAGATTTGTAATATGGGCTAACTCTGTTTCCCAGATCCGTAGGTGTTATAAGCCCAACCTTTTCTATTATCCTACCTCCGAACATCTCATCAACTCAACCATCGGAAGACATCAGTGCAAAAAACCTGCAATTAAAGCCCAATGAAACACTGGATGATAGGGACGACTGCACGGAAACGCCAAAGAAAGCATCTATTCTTGATTCCGAGCCGTCTCCACGTGATCCTCTGAATTGGTTCGGGATTCTGTTGCCGCCAGCGCTGAGGCAGTCTCAAGCGGCATTTAAGAGCGCAGCTACTGGCACCATACCCTCATTAGCAAGCACTGTCAAAGAAATGAAAGATATCGAATTAGAGGTGCGCAGAACGCGGAAGAGACTCCGTAGAGCGGGATGAACTGGATCTCAGAATGGTCTCCCTGAGAACCATATGCCAACAAGTATGACGGAGACCTCGTTGCAGCTCCAATATTATTAAGAATTGTCTTGGGTAGGAGATAACAAAGAGTGCTGGAAATGCCAGCGAAATCCCAAGATCGCTAGGTCAATCAATCGCCCCGCACCGAGTGATCTTACGAATCCATTGCGGGGTCCAAAGCAAAATAAGTACTGTACTCGTACTTATATAACGTCTACCATGGGCCACGCAAACTCACTTGAAGGAAACAACACTTCAAGACGAGCAAGGCTCATCCCGATCTCGCAATGACGCAGCAGTCCCTCCTCAAAGTCATGGAAATCACCGACATTGATCTTGTGCCCTATGAAGAGCTCTACAAGCACTTCCACTCTCACCCAGAACTCTCCCTCCAAGAGCGCGAAACCGCCGCAACCGCTGCCTCCCACCTCCGCAAACTCAATGCTGGCTTTGAGATCCACACCGATATTGGCGGTCATGGACTTGCTGGCGTCCTCAGAAATGGGGAAGGCAAGACCGTCCTCTTGCGCGCAGATATGGATGCGCTGCCTGTAGAGGAGGATACTGGACTCTCGTATGCCAGCAAGGCCACAATGCGCGACTCGGACGGTGTAGTGAAGCCGGTGATGCATGCCTGCGGGCACGACATGCACGTCACTTGTCTGCTAGCAGCAGCAGAGCAACTGTCTCGTATCAAGTTCGCCTGGAGCGGCACCCTAATCGTGGTCTTTCAACCCAACGAAGAGCGTGCCGGTGGCGCACAGGCAATGATTGACGATGGCCTCTACTCTAAAATACCCATCCCTGACATCGTCCTCGGGCAACACGTTATGGCCGATCGCGCTGGGCACGTGGGGTCTAAAGTCGGCACTATCATGGCCGCAGCAGACAGTTTCAAGATCACAATATACGGCCGTGGTGGACATGGCTCCATGCCACATAGAACGATCGATCCAGTCGTCATGGCCGCAAATATAGTGATCCGGCTACAGACAATCGTAAGCAGGGAAGTCAATCCAAGCGATATGGCCGTCGTGACGGTAGGGGCGCTGCAAGCAGGACAGACGGAAAACATCATCAACGACAAAGCAGAGATGAAAGTGAACGTACGGACCATAAACACCGAAACGCGAGAGCGAGTCCTAAAAGCCATCAAAAGAATCGTTAAAGGCGAATGCGAAGCCAGCAACAGCCCGAAAGAGCCACTCATCGAAAACACCTCAACTTTCCCCATGACAGTCAACAATAAAGAGATAACCGACCAGCTCGCCGCCTCCTTCGCCGACGTCTTTCCCTCCTTCGACGCGGACGCCCCGCGCGTCAACGCCTCGGAAGACTTTTCCATTCTTGGAACCGCCGTCGACCGCCCGACGAGTTTCTGGTTCTTTGGCGGCGTGGATCCGGAGAAGTGGGATGAAAAGGAGAAGGAGGGCAGGTTGGTGGAGGATATACCGGTGAACCACTCGCCCTTTTTTGCGCCGGTGGTGCAGCCGACGTTGCGGACGGGGGTAAGGGCGTTGTGTGTGGGGGCGATGACGTTCTTGACTAGGAGGATATTGTAAAGTTGGAGGGCAGTGAAGGAAAGGGGATATTAGTGGTTGTGGGAGGGGATGTTCCGTATATGTTCTATAGCGCCCTGAGCATTGGCAATGTTACCAAACTCTTCGAAAAGCTATCTCGGTTGAGTTCACCAGCAGGTGGAGGCGAAAGCAGTATCAAAACCCCAATAGCTAGGCCGACTACAGAAAAATGGGCAATTCTGTCAAGGAAGACCCTTTCCAAGTCCCTTTTTCCATTTCTCCCAGTTGCACATATACGAGGTGATGCAATAAAGTATTCGGAATGGCCACCGTACAACGTAAGGGGCCAACGTAGAATCAACGTAGCTTATCACATAGGCCTTTATGTCTATCTTTATGCGCGCTCGATCGTATTCGATTTTTATTGATTCATTAAAAAGATTTAATTCAGGACTATAACTGAAGTCGCTAATAATCAGATTTAACTCAATTATTGATTATTATGTGTGATTGCAAAGTTTTGATGATTAAATTTACGCAGGGGTTCTACGGTCAATCAAAACATGTCACTCAACGAACACGTTAACTGCAGAAGCGTCGAGTGGATCAAATCTTAAAAAAATTGACGACAGTCACTTTCATGGTTAGATGTATATTTTAATTTCAATCACTTAACGTTTCTATATGTACAGTATCTGACGTTATTGCCCTTATATGTAAATATTTGCATCTTTGTTGATGTTCGCGTATAGTGCAATTGCGGTACGGTGGCCATTCCGAATACTTTATTGCATCACCTCGTATGACAATTGAGCCCAACACAACAGCGACAATCTTGTGAAAATCCTACAATACTGATCATCGAATTGAAGTTGTTCAAGTGGACAAACATGGATACTTGCAACAATATAGCAAGACTTTGACTTGTCCAGCTTGACAGCCTGGGCCATGCTTGCTACAAAAACGTGCTCTTGTTTACTGTCTTTCGACAACGCCTAGCGAACCGCGAACGTCAAGGATGTTACATCGACCTCGCATTATGAAGGAATCCGAGAGGTAGACGGTAGATAATCGCAGTTTTGGGCAGGGGTTGCAGCTTCCGTTTTAATTGTATGAGCATGGAGTATTGGCTTCAAACCAAGGGCAGGAGCCTTACCAAGAAGATGGTGATGCAGGATGAACGTCTGACCTAAAGCCCTTTTGGAAGCTCATTGAGTGGCAATGGCAATCTTAGTTGTGCCTGAAAGGAGTTGTTGAAGCCTTCCTCAACGGTGAAGCGATTGACGGTAAAGCCCTGATCGATCGTGAAGTCCTTATTAATGATGTTCCCTTTTTGTAGCGGCGATGCACTTCTCATAAGAGCTCTCCCACTTAACGACTTGCGACGAGAATTGACGGTCGAGGCTTCATGTATGGCTGAAAATCCCAATGAAGTTGTCCTCCTAGGTTGAAGTGACTCCTCGATAACAAAGTCCTCCTCAGTTGTAGTTCTTTGGTCATGGTGATATTTACCTCAGCAATAGCACTCTTCCTCGCGGATATGGCCAAATGGTTCCAATGGCAATGGTGCGATTCTAAACCGTCTTCGCACTCCTTCACGGTAAGAGGATAGCTGAGGTGGATCATCGAACTTGTTGTTTAGGAATTACGCTTGTCCAAAGACCTCTCCAAACTGCCCAGAAGATCTTCTTCGCCACTTGGGAAACGTACGTCTTCATCCATAGATTCACCGCTAGGTACTTCCTTCGGTACATCAGGTTCAGTAAGACCTTCCAACGAATTGTGGTCTGG
>JAABUP010003208.1_pt1 | contig 29271 bp, 28 predicted proteins | sample 5559201 | NCBI WGS metagenome assembly JAABUP01 (sample SAMN10711887, study PRJNA513373) | rock metagenome | isolation source: Antarctica rocks | place: Antarctica | reverse complement strand
ACTCTGGTTCTTGCTTGCAGGCATACTCAAAGCAGGACAGACAAGCAAGCCGACATACCATTAAGCTTATCTTTCATGAGTCTTGCCAAAAGGCAGAATCCTCCATGTAACTTCTGTTCACTAGGCCAACACGGCACCAGGCACAGGCTGCACACTTGTAATTACAGACAAACAGACAACTTTGTGCATCAGCGCAAGACTTGGTGCAGGTGTTGGGTTTGCTCACGCTGGTCAGGATTGACAGGGGCTCTAGAGAAGAAGTGTTGAGGGAGGGTCACATTCCACACGTACACTCTCCGCTGTCCCTTGTCATCGTACTCGTGAAAGGCTGGCGTGTAGACCACAGCTGTGTCATTCGGACCACCTGTTGCCTCGGCACCACCAACCAAGTAAACCCTACATTGCACACCATGTAAACTCTAGATAGCACATCACGCATGTGAGCATCATATTGTGGCCATGAATTCCAGTCTTGGTAATGTGACTCACTCTACTCTCGAAAAGTAAGCAAGAGCTGTGCTGACTTGTTCTGCACATGTCTAGCTCTATATGCCTGCAGCTTTGTGCACTCCACATGCTTGGTTGTGACTAACTCAACAGATTGATCCAGACTGCATGAACGGTCAGGAAACCCATTTCAAAATTGTGGATGGCAGGTTGACTATGAGTTACTATGATGCAGCAATGACATTGCGTAACACTGCCCTTGCACAGCATCCACCACATGACCTCACTCACAAAAGATTGCTACTTTGCGCTTGTTGCTGTGGTTGTCAACCTTGTCAACAGGTGGATTTATAAATGGCACAGTTCTGAGGTGGAAGGGCTGTTGCTAGGATGCTATTTTTTCAGGGTTTCCTAGCAACAGCCACTTCCACTTCCTGTTGCAACAAAATCATGGAGAGGCAGCACCGTGATGCATGCGGTCGCTTCTGCCTGTGTCAGAATCAGTGATTTCAGCACTGCCCCCGCTGCTCACATGACACACACGAAGGCATGTTGCTGAGAAATATCATGAATAATGCAAGATTTGTTGGAGAAACCCTTCACATGAAACACATGCAGTTCTGATGCCCAGAAAAGCCGTCAATCCTGTGGTATTTGTGGAAAGAAAGAGGGCAAAAGAAACATGCAGCAAGGGTAGTAGTCTGGCACCTGTACTCATTCCTTTCCATGTCGAGTATGAAAGGCTGCAACAGCCAATTCTCTCTGCAAGACTCCTTAATGATCCTCTCTGCTGCCTTGAACAGCTGCTGCGCGTCATGCAGCGCATCATCCATGTCCTCAGCCGTATCTGGTGAGTCATCCGGTTGGCCCACGTGACCGCTGAAAGGATGACTAGTGCCTTGAGTGGTGCCTGGACTGCTGCTATGATGCTGATGATGCACACAGTCTTGCTTGCATGCTGAGAGGGAGCTGACATTGTCACAACTACATGGCGGGCTTGAGGACACAGAGGGGCAGGTTTTCATCAGAACACCATTGTTGTTGGTGGTGTTTGAACGCTGCTGTGCGCTGTGCATGCTGGGCATGCTTGGCCTGCTATGCTGCCAGCTGGAGAGGCTCCTCAACGTGAATGTGAGCACATTTTTGGCACACGCTGCACATTGCACGCCATGCTGTCAGAAAAAGAAACCCCCATGGAATGCATTTCTGTGCTTTGGATTTGCGCTGTGTAATACATAGCACAACCATCAGTTACAGTACAGTGGCTTTGCACTTGCCTGAGCTTACACTGGCATAGGTTGTGTGCGCTTTCCTGATCATTCTGAGTCAGAGTGTGGGCATGCTGCAGGGATGCATAAAGCACTCATCTGGACTGTGACGGGCACACAACCAAAGTAATAGAGTCCAGATCGAGGTGCGCGTATGCAACACTGCACTTCTGGGGATCCAGGGCAGAAACGCTATCAGAAGGCACTGCAAACTGGTACGGTCAGTAGGGTTATCTTATGCAGGCACACAACAGCTCACAAAAAAGCTCTGTCATGGCATTTGTGAGTTGCTGTGTAGCTGCATCATGTGACTCTACTGACTGTACCAGTTTGCGCTGCCGTTTGAGGCGCAAGGGCTGTCACAAAGTGCAGCTGCCATGTGTGATGCTTTGCACAGCTTGCCAGACAGTACCTGAGTAATTACGCTTGATGAAGAATTTACGCAGCGGCTTCCTGCCGCTTTCCTGGTTTGTCTGTTGGATTGTCTGTGCCTCTGAGTCAAGCTCAAGCTGCCGCACAGCTTCCAAGAGAGCTGCAGCTGTGGCCCTGATGTCCTCACCCGTGACCACCAGCTGCTGCTGCAAGTACCGTGATGAGTAACAAAGGTTCATCTGGGTTGACATGGCCACGGGGATGTTAATAGAGATGCTTGGGATGTGGGGAAAGCGGTGCTGGGGATCCTTGTAATAGTGGTCCTGGAAGACATCGTGCATGATGTCCTACACACACAGAAAGAGCAATTTTGTCAACACGAAAGATAAAATGACGTGGTAATCTAAGCAGGCAGCCTTTTTGTGCCCCCATCAACTTCCATTGTCGAAGAGGAAGTGAACAACAAAACACAGAACAAAGTAAAGGACAGAGGAAGGGCAGGGGGGAGGGGAAGGGGAGAAGAATCAGAAAGATCAAGATGAGGAGAGAGGAAGTGATGGAAAAGCAGCAGCAGATGCAGAAGAGGGTGAACAAACAGAAGAAAGAGGCAGCAGAACAGGAACAGGATGTGTGCCTCGTCAAGCTGCCTTGTTGTGCTCAACCAGCTGTGGCAGAGTGGTATCATAACGCTAACTCAAAAAGAAGAAGAAGACGAAGAAGAAGATGAAGAGGAAGAAAAGAAAGGGCCAGAAAAAGCAACAGAAAGTGGTCACCTTATCAAGGCGCCAGTTATATTCAGCCAGCTCTGGCAGGCTAGTACCCTGAGAGGCGTTGAAGAACTTCCCCAGAATCTCTACAATTGTACGCACATCCCATGCAGAATGATCTCCGTACTCCTCCGACACATGCTGTGCCTGCCAGCTGTCTTGTCCATGTACAGCGTTCATGGTTGGAATGGCCACAACGAAGTCTTGCAGGGACTGAACTTGGAACCCCTCTTCTTCACTGTCTTGCTTTTGAATGAAGCTGCCAGCTGCTGCGGTGGCTTCCGCTACCTGTAGCAGTTATGCATCTTGTCATACATGGTCTGTGAGTGTGTATGCAGCAAGCGTCCTCATACAACAATAATGAGTGGCAGCACAAGATTAGACAGTTTGTATATGATGCAATATAATGCAACATAATATATTGTAATATGTACGCAACATATCACATTTACACAGATACATCACATATGATCATGCTGGGCTTGCCATGCACAAGATGGTGTGTGCCTTGCATGCTGCAAAGCTGAGTTGTGTTGACAAGAGTCGTCACCACGTAACTGCATGCTGTGTGAGCAATCGAGCAAAAAGTGGACAGATGGTCAAGTCCGGATAGACTCTGTCATCATCCTCTTGCAAACAATGATCCATGAATGCACTCAAAACGTACTCACATTCTTGGTCAATGATATGTATGTGCACAATGAGGCATATCAGTTGTCTGAACTCTGAGGTGCAAGCATGCGCCATGATTCATGCTAGCATGCAGCATGCGCTGCAAAATCAAGGGCAAACCTTCTGTGCATCGGGTCAAGCCATACCTGCCAGAATGTCTTGACAGTTGTGACAAACAGGTCATCCAGCTTAGGTCCTCCAGGAACCCTGCAGCCCACATGTCCAACTTGCAGTGTAAGCTGAAATAAGAAACAGAAATTAGCATCATGCGTACTGATGTGCTCTGCAAATACATTAAATTGAACCCTGAATGACTGGCGCTTCAAGTCTATGAACAACATTGTTCAGCCAGTCGGTTGCCTGATCAATTGGTAGACCACCAGCACTGCAATCAGCACCACAAATGGCTTCCAACAAACAGCCAACGTTTGAAGCAGCGCAACACCCACTGCTGCTTGAGTGGGACTATGAGTGCAACCTCAAGGATGGCATTCATCCCAGCAGCACCACTCTTGGCAGCAACAAACTTGTGCATTGGGTTTGCCAAAAGTGCCCAAAGGGACAGCTGCACCAGTACCAGATGCGACCTTGTGATCGTACTAAAAGACATGGTGGCGGTTGTTCATATTGTGCCGGCCGCCAAGTGTGCAAATGCAACTCCTTGGAAACTCATTATCCCATGATATCATCAGAGTGGGACTTTGCCAGAAATGAACTGACCCCAGCTCAAGTCACTTCCAAGTCTCATCAAGTCGCTTGGTGGGCAACTTTTGTGCGAGGCAGCTGGGCTCAAAAGATTAGTGAGCGCACAGATTCTCGACATTGGCCCAGATGATGGTGAGGCATCATTTGAATTCTGTCAGTATGCAACTCCATCTGTCAAGTTGCTGTTGTAGCACAGCACTTTGACAGCGTAATGATGCAGGCTTGCAGACTTTTCTGTAAATTGGCATGCCAGTGTTACACTAACTGCATGTTGCAGTGGTTGCACAAGTGCCTAGATTGATGCAGGCATATCTGGCTTCCGAAGCCAGAAGTTCTGTTCATGCACGTTTGCCGTTTGGTGTTGCTAGACTACAGCCTTTGGGCACGCCATGATGTCTGCTCTAACATTAAATGCAAAATTTTCTTCAGGCTGTATGATGGAGCTGGTGTTGGACCCCAAATCTTGTCAGAGATGCGTTGCCTCCAGGAGTGGTGCAGCTAGCAGGTGATCAGGGAGAAAACAGGAAAGATTTTCATGTTGTCAGACAGCTTTTTGTCTCCATTTTTACAGCTTCTAGCACCACTGCTGTAGAATTCATGTTGCTCAAGCTCTCAAGATCGTCCTTGCACCGTATGTTCTCATTGTCACAATGGTCGTTGTTGATTTTGCTGTCATTGCATTCACCAATGCAATTGCTCGCTCTCATTTACGCCTGCCATTGCAACCTGAGTGGGCAGCACATGTGAAATGTCTTTGTGGTCTCGCACGTCTGCAGCATGCATAGAGAAAGTGCATGTTAGCAAAATGTAGACATGTCATACCTGTTTTGCTAACATGCACTTTCATGTGCACACCGGCCGCAGCTGCAGAGTCATACAATGTTGTGACTGACTTGTGCTGTCTTTGGTAGCCGAGGCTTATGTGCATCTTGTGAGGCACCTCATATTTTGTGTCTGGGTGTGACGTGACCAACAACGCTATGCAGGGCATTGACAGAAGAGGAGGCAGCTGGATGTCTTGTTGATGTACATCGGTTGACGAGTACACATCTTGCCAAAATTGCTTATGGTGGAACTGCTGCGGCTGATACTCTGTTCTTCAGATTATCCAACTCACATTCCTTGTGAGTAAGAAAGTGTCAAACCTGACCCATCTTGTGCTTGTAATTGAATCTGCATCTGCAACAATCAGCGACAGTATGCACTGCATTTGCGCACATGACTGCTGCTGCTGCTGCCGCTGTGTGCTTTGTAATGCTCGTACTGTCCTTGCTGGTATCCTTGCAATAGCTTTGACACTGCGTGCGATACCGCTGCTGCTGCAACACACACAATGCTAACACAGCTGCTGCTGCTATTTTGACTTTTCCAACCCTGCATTTCTGTGTTCCCATGACTCTTTGACCTTTTTTGAGAGCATTCTTTTCAGCTTTTGAGCTTGTTCTGCAGAAATCTTGGCAGAGTCATTCACAATAATCTTGAGGAATGGTGTGTCAGGTTTTGGCTTGCGGCTGAGTTAGCAAATTGGGGAAGAAGAGCTGAAGTCAGGGGCATACAATGACAAGCATTGCAGATTCTTTTCAAGTGTTCATTGCTGCTGCTGCTGCTGATTTTGTTAGCTGTCAGCTTATGCTGTAGCTCTGATATTCATCATCAGCTAGTGTACTGCTGCTGCTGCTATACTCGTGTGCAATATTACGGTTTGAATCGCGCTGCAACTGCTCTGTTGCACTTGCGTTTTGTGTGCTTGATTGCAAATTGATTGGCGTTGATGTGCTCAATGTTTCTTCCTGTTGCTCTTCTTGCAGTACCAACTCTGCTCACTGTACATATGTACAACCATGCTGACTTGCCCTTATGAGACGCAGCAGCTCCATTGTGGTTTTTTGGTGCATTGGATCTCAGCTGATCTCTGCAGATGCACATTCCCAAGGATGCACTGGTTTGCAGAGCCTGGTAAATTAAAAACGCTTGCATCATGGAGAATCTGATACAATAAGCAGTCATGCAAGGCTGCACCAGGCCGTGCAATGCAATGATGTGCATTGAAGTGCGTCGTGTCAGCCAAGCTTGTACAGTGTTTAAGCGGTTTTACGTTCTCAGGGCACACATGCTTTTCTGTCTGGTTTGCTGCTGGTATTTATTAAACTGCAGCGCACTATATATTAATAAGCTGTTTCCTTTGATCATATTATAATTATGCTCATATCATACATGCATGTGCATATGAAGGCTCATGATTGATATCGAAATCGAAGGCTTGCCATCAAGTGACTGCAAAGCGTCCTGACACTGACTGTATAAAGGCAGAGTGTCGCCAAATGACAGTTATTAGCACCCTGGGTACCCTGGGCCAGGGCTATTCAGAAAACCCTTGCTTGCTGGGTGGAATGGTGAGGATGACAACATATCATTGGTACCTGTTGTCCAGACCAGCAATTGGTACAAATTCTCAGTTTAGATTCCAGTCACCAAGCAAGGCAGTATTGACAAACAAATCTCAACAGGACAGAAAGACCCAGCCCCAGAGCCAGGTCAGGCAATGAGCGCAATTGAGAGTCTACTGATACAAACTTGCATCACTTGTTACACTGTCAAGGATAACTGTGCTCAGTCTGACATGCCAAACGGTTCTGCACACCAGCTTCAACAGAAAGGTTCCCGATAGATTTCCACTATAGACTGGACATGTCTGTGAAAACAGAGACGTTTTGGAATAAAAAAGATGTGAGAGCCACATCCGTGACTAGACAGTGAATGGAACACAACACAGTTTGACCGGACCAGTCAGGTTCCTTGGCCTGCTTGCAGCGGCTGCAGTCACTGCAGCATGTATGTAGGACCTCATGCAGCATGCCATCTCAAAAATGCATGATGGATTCACATTCTTATGTAAGAGTGCGACGATGCCTGCAGGCCCCTACTGGTCCTCATGCACACAATGTCCACAGTTTACAGATTGTTTCTAACAATGTTGATGGTGATGATCAGTCAGTGAAGCCAGTCAATGTGACACTGGTTCCATTGTGTAATGTCAATTTGCACAGGCGTGACTGGAATGTGGACCAGGAGGCAAGCAAGTTGCAGCAATGTCAACTTTAAAACGATGTGCAAAGAGGCATGGCGTGTGTGAAACCGTAGCATGAGCTGCTGGGATGCATGTTGTCAAAGCACAGCAGAATCTGATTGTGTGGTTGACAAGAATCACTTGAGGAGATACCAACACCGTCTGGCAGCATCCAGGCAATTCCTGTTGTTCAGGAGTGCTGTGTCATTGTGGTGAAAGCTTTGGCACATGCAGCTGTGTATGCCAAGGTTGCCAAAGGGCTGTCTATGGTCAATAGGCATGCTGAGCATGACCAAGCGAGACAACGATATGATACCGATTGATAGCAATTCATTGTGCATGTGAGCAAACTCATGCAGGATGCCATCCAGGAGCTGCACTAACACGGTGCTGATTGCACACGCAGGCAACAACATTCCTACCACACTCACGTACCCTGAGCCACGCCCTGAAGAATGTGAAGGGCTCAAGCAATGATTATGTACTGGCGCTGGCGCTGCAGCAATGACTTCTTCTGTGCAGGCCTGGGAGTGTTGCCACAAAGACAAAATCAGGCCAGGTGCGGCATTGGCTAACTTGAGATATAGTGTCAACACCTCGCGATATGTGCGAGACCATGACCTGGCTGCTAGGCTGCTTGATTAGTTGCTGTCAATGCACAGCACACAATGTAGCTGGAGTTTCAGTGAACTCTCTCAAAGGTTGCACTCCTTTCAAAATTGTCACTCTACAGTAGATATGTGCGTTTCACATAGTTGTACTGGAATCTTTGCAAAGTGTGTTACTGTGTTTCACAGGGCAGTCTGCAGGTGAGGCACCCTTTAAAGAAGCAGATGCTTGAGTGTTGCTGAAGAGCTTGCCTAATTACCTGGCATTGCCATGTGGCAGCTTTGTGACCAAGGACTGATTATTGCTGCATGCCAGTGTGTACCCAAGCATTTTCGCTTTTTGTAGCCACCAAGCATAGACTCAGAGGGCGTTTGCCACTTGCCCCCACACACAGTGTGTGGAGAGAGGTGGATGAAGCCCTGAGAGCCTGTACAGTTGATGGCCGGGCAGAGGCCAATTAGGCAACTCACATTGCACCTCCTGACATAGATCTAGCAGCCAACGTGTTGTTGTACATAGGGTGCAGCATCTGTTCCAGGAAATGCACATTGATTGTTGCATCTGTTCCGCGAAGTGCACTAAGAGCTTTGGCCCAAGGGACAGGTGCCTGAGGTGCTGCACTTTTTCTCTTAGTCAGCGTTACTTGCATTGCACATCTGCTCTTGTTGATTTGGCACTAGATAAATCCATTTGCCATGCAGGCATCCGACAAGCTTGTTGCTGCTGGCGATCCATTCAACTTCCCATGCAGGCCTGGGGCAGAAAAGGCACAGCGTCGCTGTAACACTAAATTACTTGCACAATCTGGCAGGAAACAAAATCAGTGATCAGCACTGAATGGCATGCAACACCTCATGCTGTACAGCAGGCTGTCTACATACCACACAGCACAGCACAGTGCACAGACAGACCTGTTGTGAAGAAGGGCAACTCACCACGCCTTGTGGCTTGCATCTATTGAAGTCATATTGATGTCACTATGCAAGCTGCAGCTTTGATGCAGGTTAGTGGCAAGAAAGCCTGCTTTTGCTCATGGGTCATGGGGTGCGCACTGATGAGCAACAGGAGGCCAATGTGGTGCCATCATGCACACGAGCTGCAGCTTGCAGCCAGACATCAGCATGACTGCAACAAGTGCCAATGACAGATGAAATGGACTTGGCCGGTAGCAGCAGTTGCTGTCATATGATGCACCGTGACGCCAAATATTTGCCCAAGGTACGCTTTCAGCAATAGCTGTGGTGTGGACAACACTGCTTATAGACTGCTAATGCATGGCTGAAGGTACAATACTGGGCTCCCATGCATGCCAAAGCACAGTTGCACTGCACATGCAGCACCTTGCAAAGCGACCATTCCGTGTCAACGCGTTTTCTTGGGCTCACAAACATAGTCAGCCACCAGTCGGTACTGTGCCACCAACTACTGAGTACTGTGGCACCAACTAATCAGAACTGTGCCACTCTGTTGTGATCTTGTCTTGTTTTCAAAATTTTTGGTGATGAACTGTGGAGCGCTTCATGACAAGTGAAGTAAGGCAGCTGCAATGCAGGCAAGGGAAGGGGCCATGGCAAGGGGGTGGGGGCCTTGACCCCCACCCCAACATTCTTGTCTTGCTGTTTAGTCATTAATAAATACCAGCACTATCTGTCACATAGCAACAGCTATCACATAGCATGTGCCTTTCCCATCAATTGCTGCAACGGTTGCCAATGTGCAAATGGGCAAAGTCCTTAGCCTGTCACTACCAGGCAAAGCCTGTACCTACTTGACCCGCCGTCAGCTCATATACCAAGTTCCAAAAAACCGGGAATTGAACTGCCGACCGACTGCTTGAGAGGCAGTCGCTTAAACCACAGGCTAGGTGGTCCTGTGGGGGACTACCAGCTGACTGTCAAATTAGGTCAACAAATCAGGCAAGGTACATCAGGTTGAAGAGGATCCGCCTGACAGGCGGTGTGCAGCAAGCCAAAAATATAAAAATACCTTATTGTTGAAACGTTTAGAAATTGCTCATGTATTGCTAGTATGCCCTCCGGCACGATGTCCGTCAGGGTCTCTAGGGGTGGCTGAAGTACTGAGCAGAATGCCCCGCAAGCTGCCCCTGCCAACCCAGACCAACAAGCGCATCCATCCTCCGTCGAGGTTGGTGGGGTACAAACAGAGACCTTGTGCGACTGTGTGTTTCTACCAGCAGGTACAGATCTGTACTCGTTGGTAGAATACGCAACTGCACGAGGTCTCTGATCGAACCCCACCAACCTCTCTAGAGGTATGTGATGTGCCCTTGCGCATCTTTGTGGTGTTATATCACCTGAAGATTTTACTCCTTTTCAACAGTGATCAGATGATATGTCAACTATGGCGAGATTGCTCTTTCAAGCTGGTTTGTCAATAATGCAGGTAAGTTAAGAAAGAGCAGAGCTTGCCACACCTTAGTAAGGTTCTTAGGCACAATTCAGAATCCACATGGTGACAAGCACTCACATACAGCAGTGCATGAGGTCTAGCAACAAAGCATGGGGGCTTTATAAAACATTCATTGTTATTGGATGTTCTGACTGCTATAACATGTTGAAATTGGCTCTGTTTGATGCCGCACATTGCCTAGCAGCATCCAGGCAATTGCTTTTGCCTAGGACTGTTGCGCCTTACACTGTCATGCTAGCGTAACAGTGAAAACTGCATTCTTGCTCTGGCTTGCAGACAAGTTACAGAAATGGCAACGTTGATTCCAGCAGTTGTCATGTGCCCTAGAGAGACAGACACAGAGACTCGCACACCAAACTTGACAATGAGGAAGCACATGAAACCTAGGAATCTTCTAGTGATGTTAGTTTTCCTGAGTGTCCTACATGTCCACTTTGGCAGTGGGAGTCTCTGTAGGGCACATTATGGTTCGAGTCAGTGTTTCATACTCATCACAGAACAGGTTTTGAGGGCCAAGCTACAGAAGGTGACCTCAATGGCAATATATCAATTAGTCCAGCATCACCCACAGTCTGTTTGCCATCGGTGGTTGCCTTCAGTGGCACTCAGACTCTTTTTGTGATGCCACTCAAGGACACTACAGATAGCAAACAGAATGTGGATGACCCTAGAGAAGACTGACCTTTTGCTGTTGAGGTCAATGTCTGTAGCTTGGCACTCACAAAATTTGTTATGTGATGAGTTCAAAGAGTTGATTCCAGCCCAAGTGGCCACACAGAACTGTGCATCCTTGCAAGGAGTTGTCCTACACTTGCCTGACCACTGCCGGGCAGCTGCCTCTGCTGTCTATACCTTGGTTTTGCATCCTTTCTGATGCGCTTTAGCGTGTAGTGATTGTCGCATGTGTGGTACTCTGCTTTCTGAAGTGACGCGTTCCGCACACTGCCTATCATATTGCCCATCAGATGGAGTTTGGGCAAGCTGCCATGTGCCAAAAGGAAACCATGAGCATTACAGGCAGCAGTGTGTCACGTTGCCTGTGACGTTGATGACTTCCATTTGATGGGTAATGAAACTGTCATTAGCGCCTAGGTGATAAGTATCAAAACCGTATTTACAGGATTGCGTATGATGTTTCATTGCTGAGTACTATGTATAGTGAAAAAGTACAAGTTTTACCTAGGGCAGCTTTTGCCATGCAGGTCATGGGCAGCAAAGGCACATTTGTGTGCAATTTTGGTCATGACAGTCCACAGGGATGCACACTATCCCAAAGATTTTGCATGCAGCACAACAATATGCCCAAACTCGGAAGCTGGCCTAGGAGTGCTACTAACAAGATTGTTCATGTGCACACCATGCTGATGCGTGTCATGGGTTTTGTGCCAGATATTTTTCCTAGGCATGCTGCACACAACCTATCACAACAGCCTGTCAATAACAGCCATCAAGTTTGTGCTAAGTGTCATGTGCAGAAGTTACTCACTCAATGTTACCCCATGTCATGTTACTCGACAGTGATTGTGATACATCATATGTAACACATACTGTTTGCACCCAAAAGCTAAGTGTCATCAGCCACAAAGTTGAGTTTGGGCTAGGTGACATGGCTGAAGCTTGAACTTGACATGATGGCTGATGAGAGTGTCATCAGCTTCTGAGTGGGAAGATTCCATATTTCACTTTCTCCAGGACCCGTAAGATGTACCAGTATGGCATATTGCGTATGGTATGACACTGGGTGAGTGCATGATATTACCAGGGCAGCTTTCCCCATGCAAGCCTGCGTTAGAAAAGAAAAGGTCCAGCAACTCTGCTTTTTGGGCTACTGAGCGTTGTCTGTGAGGTCATCATTTGCCTGTCTCAACATATTGTGATGCCGAAAGTCCCATTGCACCTCCAATGTATTGCATAGTACCAGGAGGTGCACCAACACTTATGACATCACAGTGTGGAGAGCTCCAGAGGATCCTTAAGGAAGGCCAAGATTGCTGTCAGACTCCGAGTCTACTTCAACCTTGAGTGAGTGAGTGAGTGAGTGAGTGAGTGAGTGAGTGAGTGAGTGAGTGAGTGAGTGAGTGAGTGAGTGAGTGAGTGAGTGAGTGAGTGAGCACCAATTGCTATGGCAAAGCTGCAGCTGGGGCCCGCCTCCATTTGCACAGCATGATGGTCTCAACAACTCAAAGGTAAAGCCCAACTGTCACTAACATAGTAGCACTAGCTGCTGCAACTTGGTCTTCAACTATAGGCTACAGCAAGTCTGACAATTGTCCAGCAGGTCAAGACTAGCTAGTCTCTAGGTGCTAGAAGCAGCGGAGCACAACGGCTGAGCAGTCTATGCCTTTGTCACTGCTTAGGCAATTCTGCCACCAGAGTGTCAAAGCATGCGTGCTGATTCATGCCTTGGAGCTGCTGTTGGCACTCAGGACCCAATGTTGTCTCTGAGACACATTGCATATGCAAGCCGAGGTTGCGTGTGTGCAGTGTGTGGGAATGAGTCTATCCTTTTGACAATGAGCTTGCATTTTGCTGCAGTTGTCAGTGTGGGAGACTCGCATGCCCAGATGCTACGGTAGCAGTTGCAGGCCAACAAGGCAGGAAGGCATCGCCTTATTGAGACTACAAATGCTGATAGGCTACACAATGCTAAGCCAGCTGTTGATGTATCTTGCAGAGGCAAAACCAGACCCTGCTGTCGACAATTTGGTCGGTATGCTACTACACAACGTGAAGATAGATGTCTGTCTCCACATGGTGATGATTGCAGACAGGTCAAGCTGTTGAGCATGTCATGACAACACCCAGAATCAAGCATAGGCTGGCTCCAGGCTGCCTTAGGAGGCTCCCGTTATGATCGCTGAAAAGCGTAAACTTTTCTTTTTCTTTTCTTTCAAGCATAGGCTGGCCACGCCACAACAGGCAGTTCATGCCGCCTGTCTAAACAGTCAGCCAAGCAGCATCAGGGAGCAGCTTGACAGGCTCTGGCCTGGTCTTGCCCCGGGGAATTCTCAACAAGTTGGAGTGTTGCAAGAAATGAAACAATTGTTTCCTCGGACCAAGCATCGTTGACTCCCAGCTTTGGCGTTCTAAGCTCAAAGCTGAGCCTGACTGCGTAGGCTGAGTCAAATGTGTGCCGATTGTGACCTATAGGCTCCCAATTGCTAGCACAAATTGTTGTTGGATAGGCATTATGACTACTCTTAGCGGCAATCAGCTGAATCAATAGCTGCTTGTGAGGGAACTTAGGCCATCCAGCAAGGCTGACTGGCTTGCAGCCACAAGGGTCTAGACGTGTGCTTGTCACCGCAACTTGCTCTAAGTGTCTACCAAGATTGCAATGAGCTTGGCCTCCAGAAAAGTGATTCAACAGCTGAACAAAGTACTAATCGGCTACCGAAAGTTTGGACAGCATGCAAGAACCAACAGACATCATGATGAACAAGGCTGATCTGTCCGTTTCTGTTGGTTTGTTGCATGCCGTCTGTATGAACATGTCCAGTCTAAAATAGGCAATGCCATGTACTAAGTGAGTGACTGAGCCAGCGAGTGAGCTAGCTATTGGGTGAGTAATTGAATGAGCTCATGTGCTTGCAATCCTCCAAAACAAACAATAAAGTGCTGATACAGCGCTTGCGACATCAGCTTATTCCACGGACAGAGGCGCTAATAAACAGCACAGATCGAACAATGCTATTACGTTGATACAACAGCTTTGATGACTCCAAGCCTTTTTTTGCGCCTTCAGCTGTGGAAGCATTGGGTGTATTAAGCGCCAAATATGCATTGCAATGTTGTGATTCTACCATATGATACATGCATACCATGTCCTAGTGTCCCTCAAACTCTGAAACGTATTTGCGTAAAACCGCTTGAACATAAGACTTTTGATATTTGTGAAAATTCTAGAGATGATTGCAAGTATTCCAGCAGCCTACGCCATTATCTACCTAGCGCCTTCATGACAGTTGTGTTGACGCTGGATAAGAGAACATCAGTCGCTGCCCTGCCTGGCGGTCAGAATTGATTGTGTCATCTTTGTTACAACATTGCTGCCAAGCCTGAAACAACCACAACCAGTATATATAGAGTGTTAGGGTCATGCCCTATATATCAGCTTAAAAGAGACTGGCGTATTCAGTTTTTTTGCTACCATAAAGGACATCGTGTGCTACTTGTGTGTGACAAGATGGATGCTCAGTGCCTTTCAGCCATGCACTGAGCATCTGTCATGTCATACACAAGTGTCCCAGACAGACTTTTCATTGCATCATGATCAGTGGGTGCACAGCAAAATTGGTTGAAAGAACTGTTGACTGTTTCAGACTACGCAGTAACACCAAAGGCCTGACCATGACCAGCATCCACTCTTGCCAACAGTCTGCAAAACCTTTGAGGAGACATGGATCTGCAAGGATCAAAGAGAAACCCACATGTGCATGCATCAAAAGTCTGCAAAGTCCTTGCCGCAAAGCAAGGCTGTGCAAGTTGCGACAAGCTGCATCTGATTGCAACTGAGCCAGGGCTTCATTTGAAGGCAAACAGAGTGCGCCAGACCCCTTTGATGACCAGATTTCTAGAGTCAGGCTCAAAACTTTCTGAAGCAAGCCGGACCTGAGCCACTTAGCCAGGCAAGAAACTCGTATGTCAGCTGCATGCCAATGACGGGCAAGAGGCTTATGAGGAGTTTATGACTCAAAAAGTTCTATCTGGAGAAAACAAACGTCATAGTCATTGCCACCAGTGTGTTTGGCAGTTGCATTTGGGCATGAACCTGATTCAAGTCACTCTGTCGGCACAGAGTTAATTCCTTCACAGAGTGACTTGACTCAATTTCATGCCCAAATTCTGTGCTGGGGAACATCTGTCAAGATGCTGTCATGGTTGATTTGTGGACTTGGCCATGTCAAACCCATCAACTCAGATGTTAGGCACATCCAAGGGTATGCTTGCTGCACTGAGGTATGGAAGCCATACCTGGGAATCTGCAAGAAAACCATCCATATGATGGGTTGACTCCCTCGTCTGTCGATCTGCTGTAGCCTGGTTCAATTCAGCTCCTGGTGACTTGCAGGGAACAGAGCTCGTCCATCAAAGGAATCTTTTGTTTGAAGCTGAGCCCAAGCGCCACCTGGAAGGGATAATACTTACTTGTGCCGACTGGCATCATAGCTCAGCAGGTAGCAGAAAGGCGCAGCTGTCAGCTAGCTACCTGATATTCAGTAGCGTCTCGTCATGGAACGTGCTCGCAACAGCATTGAAGCTCGAAAACCTGTCGCAGCACCAGAAGCTTATTAGGTTATTTGATCAACCTTGACGTTGAGAGCTGCGAACGGAGGGGGCAAGGGCGTACGACTCGCATGCTGTCGTGAAACTTAACACCTTTGGTAGAAAGGGTAAAAGCCAAGCCAGATCGACAGCAGTATTGATCTGTCTAGTAACCCCCTTGCAGTGAGTGCAACCAGATCAAGGCCAAGGCCGCCGCAGCTTGCTGCTACAACCTTGCTTGCATTCCAATGTCCGGATCGGGCGATGCCTCTACAGCTAGTAAAAGTGCTGAGGTGCTGTCACTGTCCAAAAGCGCTGCATTGCCAAAGGACGCGCTGATGCAAGCAACTTCTTGTGTGGGTTCCTCGTTGACTTGACTTGTTGACTTTTCAAGGTCTCTTAGTGCAGAAAACGACGACATCATCGCGCAGTCTTGCAAGCGACGACCGCATGGCCAGCATGCAAAACTCTGAAGGCGTTTCAAGTCTCCTGCAAATCTGCATACGCGCCGTCGCTCGGAACCTTCTCAGTCACTACGAGCCTGACTGTAGGTCAAAGTATTTGTCAAGGAAGGGACTCATGCATACTGCTGTCTAAGTGCTGTTCATGTCTACAGTGTGCAAGATATGCGAGCCAGAGGACGCACGCCAGATATGGAACGAATATTTGCGGTAAAGCGGATTTTTTTTGATCCTTTTTCCAGGCATTCGTGCACTGCAGGGCTGCTCTGTCCATTTGACCAATCACTGCTTTTGTTTGACTACAGACTGTGCCACACCAGTGGCGTCACAAAGCTGATACCTCTGGGTGACCAAGCAGCAAAGACTTTTGCAAACTTCTGGTATGGCCTTGCTTCTGTTGTAGAGCCTTGAAATGGCTTACTGTGTCTTTTGGGGGAATTCCACCCATCAGGTTTGGTTGCAGGCAGCCAAGACACTTGAAAGTATTCCTAGAGAAAGATCACCATCAGCTGATGCCTAGACTACACCTCTTTGGTATGACCCTGACGCATCTGGAAGTCTCGGCCTACTGGATCAAAAATTTGACTTGGTTACAAGGTCAGCACACTCAATTTTTTTCGGCCAAAATACCATGCAAGCATGATCAGCAGCAGCAGAAACATATCGTTTGTGTTGCGCCGAAGTTGCAGAACCTCCTGACCACATTGTGCTGGACCTTGTCTCAATTAATGTCATTTGCAAGCTGCACTCCACGGCTTTGGTGACTAAAAAGCAAGGTCGCTGCACCGTGCTGTACCTGAGTAGAATGTCTTGGGTATCACAAAGTAAGTTTTGTGCTGTATCTGAGTAAAGTTTCACTCCATTGGTAATTTGTCACCTGTAGGGACTCCTAACCTACAGTGCCTGTCTCTGAGACAGCTGTGCTACCTGCAGCCCATTCAGTACAAAAACTTCCTTGCTGTGCCTCAACTGAGGGCTCTAGACCTTTTTGAGATGGCCAGATCTGAAGAACCCACAGGCTTTGAGTTGGGTGTTGTGCTGGCCAAACTTCAGGACTTGAAGGTGAGACAGATGTGAGAGTCTGTTGAGACGACCTTGCACATCTGAGTGCTACCTTGTATCAAGATCTTACAACGCATGCATATGCACAAATGCAGCTGGATACTGTCATTGTTCAGCAAGCAGACCAGTGCTTGCAGATGTGTTTAATCTGATATGTTTTATCTGTGGCTGTTTGCTTGTCCAAGTTCTTTGCCTCTTCTCCTTCTTGCATTCTGTCAGTTCTTAGCTGCATAAGAAGCCGCTATGCTTCAATTGCACGAGCACATAGTGATTTGCAGGCGCTCAACGTAGAGTGCACAGAGGTGGGGGACAAGCTGGTAGAAGCCATCACCTTTGGTAGACGCTTGGCTGCATGGTCAAGAGAGACAGGTGTGTGCTCTGCATCTCCCTGCTGCCCTGTGCCGCATGGAGTTGTACTCTGTTGTGCTGTTTTGACTCAGCACATGCTCATCTACGTTGTAGCCTGTCGTGCGTGCTCTGCTGTGCTGTGCATTGGGTTTTTCTGTAGTGTAGGACAGTGCTGCTGTGCTGCGCTGCGTTGTGATGTTCTGCATACTCTTTATGTACACACACATGGGCGCCCTCTTGACTGAAGTAAGAGTCCAGCACCCCACCTATGATTGTCTGAGACATATGCATGCAAGCATGCATTATGCGCTGCAAACATGGCAACTTTTGTTACAAGAAAGTGTTGTGTTATGCAGTTTTTGGAATGCTGTATGCACCAACTGACATCCCACAACCTTTGCTCACTCATGCACATCAACAATGCCACATAGACCATGCTTGATCATGCATAGCGTCATTGACAATGACATTACTATCCTCAGGTCAGGCATTGAATGCTGAGCAGGCGAGCTGGCCCCAGACAAACATCTGTCAGCTCAGGTTATCCAGGACAAATATCACACCTGCCACATTGGGATTTTTGTCCAGCTTGCAGGAGCTGCAGCTGCTTGACATCAGGTGGAGAACGCTTTGAAGATTCCAAACTTGAACACAAATTCTGTCTAAAATCACATAACATGCCGAGTCCAGACTATTGATCTTCCATGCAAGTTTGATAACACTGCCATGAACCATGCAGCAACCAGTGCTTCTGCACAATTGCCGAGAACAGTGCAGCAACTAGTGCTTTTGCACAACTACGATGAACCATGCAGCAACCAGTGCTTCTGCACAACTGCCATGAACCATGCAGCCACCAATGCTTCTGCACAACTGCGATGAAGCATGCAGCAACCAATGCTTCTGCACAACTGCCATGAACCATGCAGCAACCAATGCTTTTGCCTGTCTGCAGGAAGACAGGTATTGAAAGCTCTGCCCGGCTGCCTCTACAGAAGCAGTTTGGCTTGTCACGTCTTGTGGGCGGCATGCTGACAGCTAGCAACAGCTTGGCTTTGGCAGCAAACCAGAACCGAGTAGCATGTGTCTGCGGCACTCAAGGTGAGGTGCTGCTTGGTCTAGTTGATTATTGCATCACAGTGTTGATTTCGAATTTCAGAGGTGCTGCCTCTCCCAAGCCTTGTGTTCAGTCAGCCAAAACGAACCAGCACTCAAATTACTCACAAGTCATGTGGTGTCCATGAAAGTGTTGGGTTAACCGCTATGGCTGGCCATGCTGATGGAGTGATTGATGAATGTTCCACAATACAGCTTCTGGTTGGGAGCTGCCCTGCAACGCAGTGTTGCACCACATGCATGTCTGCCTTGACCACGTGCATAAGTATCATATTTGCAGCTTGTGCAACAGCAGATGCAGCAGCAGATTTGACTGCATTTCACATGCTGCAGAGGGCACTCAACCACTGGACCGGTGGACAAAAGAGGGAGTTACCACGCTTCTATTCTGGGACTGAAGACGTGGGTGCATTGACCTCCAAGATGCGCTCTATGACAGATAGGTAGCTCCCCCTGCATGTGCACAAGTTCATGAACATTGGGTCAATGTCGTCATTTTTCAGTGAAGATGTAAGACCCTGTTGGACTCTTGTAGCAGCCTCATCCCAAGATCAGCTGGGTCCAATGGCATCTTCAAATCTACAACGTTCATCAAATTACTGGGAAATGGTAAGTCCAGTGTCAAAGCCAGCATTCGGTTTTGCCAGCTCTAGTTGCTGACCTTTGCATCGCTTGCTGCTCTCATGATGGAGTAGCTCTCGACCTGCTTTTGACCGGCATCTGCGTAACGATGCTGTACATGTCAGGCTTGCACCTTAGGGCTTGGGTAGCTGCACTGAGTAATAACACGGTAATGTAAACTAGTCTTGGCCGCGCTCCTTGGACGGAACGACCGTCCACGACAAGGCAGCACCTCGGACATCACGCTGCCAAATGTCATCAGTTTGAGGTTTATGTCTAAGCTGGTCTGCTCGCCGCAACCGCTGCAATGCCCCGCGCCATGTGGGTTGTCTGGGCTTGCTGGTCCGCAGCCGTCTTAGCGGTCGCCGCCGCCCATGCTGACTCCGACACCCTCGCGCAAACACCTTCACAGGACTCCGGGCGACGTCTCAAGCTGCTGTATGTCATGGAGTACGACTGCCAGTTCGACTGGGAACCGGTCCAGCTCGAGAAGGGGTTGACGGACGAGGTGCTGGTTTGGCTGATGAGTCTGCACGACAGGCTGACCATGACCACCCAGCATCCTCTTGGGGAGGAGCTCATGGCAAGTTGTCTCCTTGTTTGGATGTGTTGGTAGACCACACTCACACTCACATCACTTGCTGAAGGAGTTTGTGAGGAAAGTGCTGCTATGCAACAAGGCCATGTACCTGTGCTGCAAGCCACAATCTTACCAATCTTTCCCTGTGCTAGCTTACAACAGCGTTCTGTGCCATGGAGCCTTTTGTGTCAAGTCCAGCATGCTATGCTGCGGCAGATACAGTCACAACCACCAGTTTAAAAACAGCCCGCCCCGATATCAGCAGATTTTTTGGCAACATTGCTGCCCGTATGTGCATGTTGTTGCAGAGACCACAGACCCAGCGGTGGTATTGCATGTTTTATGCACATCACTTCTTCAGGTTCTCTGACTTAGCCTGACCCGACCCTATCAATTCTGCTGATGGGACATCAACTGTTCACTCACTCACTCACTCACTCACTCACTCACTCACTCACTCACTCGCTCACTCGCTCACTCGCTTACTCATTATACAGGTGTTCCAGAATGGTTGGCTAGGTACTTACTAGGTGTACATGAATTCAGACGGCATGCTGGCTATGGTGTGTGCTGGTTGTCGGCACCTGTCTGGTGTCACCTTTTCGCCATGTAGTATGTGAACCAGTGGGTTAGGGTTTAGGCTAGGCAGCAAACCCTACACCTTGGGGCAAGGCTGTGACGCTTGACTAATACAGGGCATCTGCCTTTGGCTGCAGATACCAAAGGCCTGGTGGGTGCCACCAGTTGCTGATGCAGCCAGAAGCCAGGGCAATGGGCGCAGAGAAATCAGCATGAAAGAGATTTTGGAACTACAGCTGGCTGCAGATGCTGCTACTGTGTGGCTTCCAAAGTACCTGCTGGTGGTCTATCAGCTGACCATGTAAGCTGTCTGCACAGGCCTAGACATTGCAGCCTGCATCACTGCTGATACTTATGTGTACAAGCTGCCTGAGTGCTCTCAAGCACATGAGCAGTGTCTAGTTTTCGCATGCTGAATCCACGTTGCTGTTGCTTCAGAGTAGGTTCTACCATCAGTATCAACACAAACAAGTAAATGGGTCTTTGGCCTGTGGTGCAGGTAGCCTCAAGAAGATGAAGCAAAGCTCAATGATATGTCTGGGATCAGCAGCCCATCCAAAGAGTAAACCACACTCTGCAGTCAGAGACACGACAGTCAGTATGTGCACATAGTTGCATGACCTAGTAAGCAGAACCATGGTGCATTCAGCATCCAATTTGTGGACGGCCAGGTGAACAAACAGAGCAGCATTGCTGCACTGTCAATGCACAAATGCAAAAGAACACATGTCAATGTGCGCTTGTTGTAACTTCTCAGACTGGTGCATTCTTGTAGCACAGTAAGCAGCAGCCGCACATTGTGAACAGAAGCCATCATTCTCTGTGCTTTGGAACATACAGTGCCACATGTGAAGCAGTATGACAAGACAGCAACCCATACCCCGCATGCTTGAGTGCCAGTGCTTGTCACATTGGCGTTGCTGAAGAATCCCTCAACTGTGATATGTGTTGACGTCCTGTTCACACTGACAGTCTGGACTTGGTTGTTCTGGGTGAACATAGTGTTAAAAGAGTTACCATTTTGCAGCGCTGTAACCTGCACATCACACAATGCTGTGAGTGAGTAAGCTGATGACAGGGCGTGCTTAGGGAACAGAAACTGTCAGTTGCAGCAAATGCCATGTACACCTATCATTGATTATGCAATGATGACTGCTAAATGGCCTGCGCAGATCACATGCATGCACAGATCTGAGACCTGAAAAGTGCAAAGCTGAGAGATGACTGCTACAGCTTTCACAGCAGGCATGTGCTTTGCAAGCTTTGCACTCAAGTCTCACATACCTCAATGCAAATGCAAGCAAAAGGTATCATGTCCAGAGAACGTCATACAAGTGCTTGCTTGGTACTCAAGGTGAAGATATGAGCAACTCACCAAGACTGGGGACGGAAGTAAATGATATTCTAACACATTTGTGACAGCCGTCGAGTTGGCAAACTTTGCCAAAGTGGTCCCAAATCCATTCAGGGTGCTTTGAATGCCAGCATTTGTCGGCGCAAAGATTGTGATGAAATGGTTTGGGTTGTCAAAATAGCTTGTCAAATCTGTGCTGTCCAGGAGACTCAGCAGGGTGGTGTATTGGCTGCTAGCTTCTAGGACATTGAGGGCTGTGTAGCACCCATATGCAGAGGGCCCTGGGGCTGGGGCGGGGGCAGGGGCACGTGCGGGGGTTGGAGCTGAAGCATGTGTGCCTGCTGATGTGGTCTGGGCAAAGGCATGGCCTGCATGACAGCTAGTTGTGAAACTGTTATGTAGTGTATATGTCTTGATACATGTCTTGGTCAACGTTGATGGTGAACCGTTGCAATGATGCTGCCTGTGCATGATAGTGTCATGCAGATGGAGCTTCACAAGGAGGTGCGCAAGCGCTGCTAGCTAAAGCACAAGCTAAGTGTGCTGTTCTGGAGACCCAAGCTGGGTGTGAGACAGCGTTTGCAACCTTACGTGCATAGCCACAGCATGCAGTGACTGATGAGCAATCAATTGTGAGTTAAACAATTCCCAACACGACATTGCAAAACCAATAAGTGCTGCGGAATCAAGTATGTTAACACCTGCTGTGCAAGGGAAACATGTGTCGCTCAGATATCAAGCTGCTATGCAAGCCCAACCAAGAAGCCTGCCAGAGGTTTGCTGTAGGGAGCTGACAACATGCTGTACCTAGCTGGAATATGGCCACCATGAAGCAGGCTGCAAAAGGCCTCATCTTGCTTGGCCTTTAGCTTGTCTGCAACCAGTATATGTATATGGATGCTTGAGTGCAGCTGGGTAAGAAAATAAGCTGTTTGGTTGGCAAAACACAGGCAGGCACGAAAGGATGCTGCAAGAAGTTTATGCGGCGAAGGTCAGCAGGAGACAAGCGTCAGATCTGCATCGTCAGCTGCGCTGGCAGCCTTCCAATGCATGTTAAGAGGTAGCTGCTTGCAGCTGACTGGCAGAGCCGTCTTACCGATTCGGTGCGTCACCCACACGATCTGCAAATCTTGGCTGCTGCCGGTCGCCAAATGGCTCGAACCGCGGAAGGGTGTCGACTTGAGTCACTGCAGCAAAAACTTGCAAATACCCGCTGGAGAGCCGCGGCCTGGATGGCTGTTTTTTTTCTGCAAAGAGAATCGCTGGGAGCGACAAGGGATTGAGTTGCTGACTACAATACAACTATTTTACAGAACGTGGCCGCTGCGCAACAGAGACGTTGATGGTTAACGCTACCTGCTTGTTGTCCATCCTCCTCTTCGTCGACTTTGAACGATGGCGTTACGGTTTGATCGAGGTCGACCTAAGGAGTCATTTGTGAGCTGCTCAGCAAAGGTGTCCTTGTCAGCTCAGCAGGTGACAGCCTTGGAGCTTACCCTAATCATGATCGTGAACTCTGATCAGAGAAGGCCCCTGGTTTCATTTGGCTGGGAACTTCCTTGTTTGAAACTGGACATATACATGATGCGTCTGGTTAGGTTCAAAATCACAGCCAATGCACCCTTCAGGTGATGCAGATGACGCATCTGGAATTGGCAGCTGCATTGGCTCTGATACTTGTCCTGCTCTGAGTCTCAGGTCATGAGTCAGAGGTTGACAAGACTACTCATGCACTTCTGAGTTGTTGGCCTGTCAGTCATGGCTGCAGCTCACACCACCCTGATGCATAGCATGTGCTGCCATCTTGTCGATTGTCAGCAATGGCCAGAAAACTAGGTCTTGCCAGTTAAGCTTTATGGGTGTGCTGCAGATCTGGCATGGCCAGGCAAAGCAAATAACCCAGCACTGCCAGTGACTAATTTGCCAAGAAACCTACACACAGCAATTGCCTGCAACAAAGGCTCATGTTGGTGCTGAGAACATTTCATGTAATGCAGCACTTTGTTCTGCCAATTCAAGCTGCGCCAGTGTACAGTCCATCTGCATGTGCACATACAATCCAGCTTGATGCAGGTATGCCCAATATAAGATGATTGCCATGTTGGTTTAGTTGGTTGTATCAGAATGAACAGGTGGCACTCCTGCTTCTGATGTTTGTGCACTGCAGGCAGAAACCACAAGTCCTCTGCAGTGTGCTTGATTGCATGCTCATGATGATCACCTTTGGCCAACACAATTGCCAGTGTCGATTGTGACATTGAGCCCAAATATGTCTGATGTCAGGTCCAAGATCATTTAGCACGGCCACAGCAAAGCTGACCACTGGTACCACAGCTCAAAAAACTCTTACCATAAAAAACTGTGTTCCAATCTGAAGCTAACAAATGTCAATGATGCTGTCTTGGGCAAGCCTCTCGAGACAAGACGCTTGTCAACAGCCGCTTTACAAAGTCATGTGCAGCACTGGGGGAACAAACAAATGGCATATTGTACAGTGATGTCTACTTGAAGCGTTCAACAAAACAAGGGCTCGGGTGATACCATCAAACAAGTAGATCATAATGTCAGAGTCCCAGTACTGTACAGTAGGTGGGAGCGTACTACTTTCAAATACTCACTGAGTAGTGGGACCTGCTATTGTTGGCATGGCTACTGCCCTCACACTAACAGCCGCAAAGAGGAAAACTTTTGATCAGAGCAGAGTCTTCCTTGCAGGTCACAAAAGTTGTGCAATTCAACAACAGCAGCTGTGCAATGTCTGCAGAGGTCTGCATGAGTCCTGAGCCAAAGCAAGACATCTGAACCAGTCACTGAGTGAGTGTATCCTTGGCTTGCATGCTTGTGTGCAGCTGCCATGCCTGCCCTGCTGAGCCTGACCTTGCTGGCCTCTGCCTGGCATTTGGCGCTAGTCTGGTCTCCAGCCTAGTCGCACACCATTAGCTAGGCTCGAGCAGCTTTGTGGGTCAGAACTCTGTAGATTAGACTTGTGCAAGGCTCTGCCCAGGCAGGAGTTGTGGCCATGGGCAGACAACCTACAGGCATGCGTGCTATCTGAAGCACAAAACAGTTGGAGTGCTGGCCTGGGATGGGTACGCAACAAGATCATTCAAGCCTTGGCAAGTGCACACTATGCTGATGCGCATGATCAGCAGCATTGCGTCCATTGCAGCACTGACAGGAGGATCATGTATTGGCCAAACGGTGAGGTGCAAACCTCATCGGTATCAGATTGTCTTTGCCACAGCAGCAGATTTGGTCACACTACGTACTGTATACAGCAGGAGACCATGAGGCTGCAGCAACAAAACACTGTAGCATGTCCGATGTACGCATTCTGCATCTTTGCGTGCATCTGTCACTTGCAGCTTTAGTGCCTGGCAGATATTGTAGTTGCCAAGGCCTGTGATTAGTCAATCTAGAGATGCTCTAACAAAGAAAGTATGGTATATAAGCCTAAATGAGCAGCGCACACCAGTTTGACCTAATCTTCAGTTTAGAGCGCACTTTTTACGATGTTGTATGCAGCCAAGCAGCAAGATAGCATGGACTTGCTCATGTGCCCTGCTCATGTAGGGCTACCAAAATCCAGAACTCAGCAACTGAGGAACACCTTGAAACTTGCGCAATTTCGAGTACCTTGTACCTTGTAGTTTTAGTATGCCAGTGATATGGTTTAGCCATGTGTGTCTGTGCGAGTGTGATGATGCTTGCATGGTGCATCCTTATGTGCGTGAAAGGCTGAAGTGAGAAACTGTAACGTCTAGACATCCGTTGTCTGTTAAGGTTTGACCAGCTGGAGCATAGTATGCTAGTACACGTATGCGAGGTTCAAGATCTTGAACCTTGCAAGGGCCACATGCACACCATGCTGGTGTGCGTGGTTGGCAGTTACAACATTGTATGTTGCTCAAGAAGAATGGTGCATATGACTTGGCCTGTGACTTGTCAGATGTTCCCTCTGATTTTGCTTATGACTGGGTAGTCAAACAGATTACAGAGATCATTGAGGACCATGCCATGCAGCAAATCAGCATGGAATTGCACACATGGCCTGAGATGCTCTTACAAGCTCAAGTACTCAGATCATAAGGTGATTATTTTGGAAATGCCCTCATATTGGAGATTGTGCGACAGGAGATGATAGGGCCTTGAGCCAATCCATGACAGCACATCTCTTTACAATCGTGTTTCTGCTTCCATGGCCATGTGACACTACATTGCCTCACTTGCAGTAATTATAAGTACACAGTAATCTAAATCTGATGCAGCAATCAAAGTTCCTGTGCAGCGCTGCACTGCCAACTACGTATTCATCTCTCACACAGTAGCACAGAACCTGACTTATGCCAGCAGCTGTGCAGGAGGTCACTCTGGTTACTGACCTTCATCATCAACAGTCTGGGATTCTCATTGTAGAGCGTGTCAATTGACTGTTGCAACAGTCAGTGTGACATTCTGTTAGCATGCATCAGCCATTTCACTTTTTGCAAGCCGCTTAATAAACACATGTCTATATTTGCGCAGGCAAACATCAAGCATGCAAGACCCAGGTTTTTTGCGGCAGTCCCAAGCCACATCATGCTGCAGCATAGTCACAACCATAGCAAAGCAAAGGTGCAGCTTCTTCTTCAGACTGACATGGCCTTGAGACTGCTGCAAGGGCAATGGCCCTCTTGGTGTCTGTGCAAGTCTGCATTTACAAGCCAACCATCAGCATCCTGACAAGTGAAGACTTACACAGGATTGGCGTCACCATACCTCTTGTTGTATGCAATACAATGAGTGAGTTGTCCTTGTGCACACTTCTTCGTCCGCCTCATGCCTTTTGGAATCTGGCGCGGCATGATGTGGAAGAACAAGTGTGTACATGGGCAACTGCTCAAAGTCTTGAAAACAACAAGGGCTAAGGTGACACATCAATCACTTGGATCATTGTGGGAGCAATTGCTCTCAGAAGAAATCCAGCACAACACATTGGGTAAAGAGTATAGCAGCTTTGCAGCAGCAGCAATTTCCATGTAAGGCAGCAATGTCTTTCACCTTATTGAGCATAAGCCTGCATGCTGTAGCAAGGTGTACCATCCTGTCGCCAGACACCATCTGGCTATAAACAAGCCAGCCAGCCTCTGGTCATAACCAGAAGCCCTTGCTAGCTAGCACCATGCCAACATGATTGCTATCTGCAAACCAGTTGAGAGTGTTGCATCAAAGGCAAGCCCTGATTTTATGTGCACTGACAAACTTAAAACCAGAGCCTGCCTTCAATACGACAACAATCCCACGAGGAAACAAATAACAAGTACAACATAATGGCATATAGTAAACATCATGCACATGTGTACACATACTAAGCATTGGTGGACGCATAGCTTTTTGATATTACAATGTACGCCTTCCAAGTGAACCCCTAACCTTCACAGGAGCACCCTCCACTGCAGCCACTCAGTGGACCCATGGTTTTAGTAGAGCGGCATCAAACTTGTCTTAGTAGGATGGCATGAATTTCAGTAGAGTGGCAATACTGCTGGACAGTTTCATGGAGGCACCTTAGTGCACATGGCTCACCTCTGCCCTTGACAGGTCATGACATACATATGGCTTCTTGATTGCTGTTTAAACGCTGTGCAGTGACTATTCACGATCATCGCAGTTGCCAGGATTTGCATGGTTCAAAGTCTGACCCGAAGGTTTTATTGCAGCTGCTGCAGTTCAACCTTGATATGAACCCTCAAACCTTGCATCCTTTGGCAATGCTGCATCAGTGTCATCGATGTTACAGATGTGTGAGTTGATTTGAGGAGGACACACACCACGTTATGAACCTTGAGCCATCTCATGACAGCACGCTTTGGCATGTGTGTGTTGCCATATGACTTTGCGTTGGCTTACTTGCAGCAGGTGCAGTCACAGTTTGGTCCCAAAGTGTGACATAGCAATCACAGCTGTACATGCTTCATGTACATTTACATGGCATGACATTCTGGGTCCAACATGTACATGCTCAACAGCCACATAGCATTAGTTGTAGCAAGTGAGGTGCAGACCCCATTGTCTTGGCCACAAGAGCAAAGCTTGTCACACTACAGCAGGACTCCCTAAAGAGGTCTGTGAGCACATCTCAGGGCTGGAATAAGATAATCTAACACCTGTGAGCTACAGAGATTGCATCTGTGCTTGGATCTGTCATCTGCAGCATTGCATGCAAGATAGGCTTTGCATCTGTGGTGGCCTATCATTGGTCAGTCTAGAGGCGCTTTGAATATATACACATGTATACATACCAACAAGCCTACATGAGCAAAACACCAAAGTAAGTCCATGCTGGTCTATAGCTTGGCGACGTGCTTTTGATGATATGATCATATGATCATGTACATGCAAGGCTGCTTGTTTGTCGGGCACAGTTTGCTCTTGCGGACCTTCTTGCCATCCTTATTGCTAGATCTCAAGGATTGCAAGAAGGTGGTCGAGGTGCAAACAGTTTCTGCTGAAGACAAACAAGTAGCCTCATCAAAGCTTGTACAGCAGGAGGGCGGCAAACAAGTCATCACAGAGCAGCTGCATTCACTGACCCAATCTGTCTCGCAAGTCTAGAGTAACCTGCCTGCCAATTTCCCTTTGCCTTGTGACATGCACCCTGTTGTGATGATGCAGATCAAGGGAATTACTCAAACAGACCTTGCTGAGGATACCTTTGACAGCTTAGGGATTGAGAGTCCAAAGGATGTTGAATCACCAGGTTGTCAAGGGTGTCCTCAGACAGGCAAATCCTGAGTAGCTTCCCTGTTTGCAACAGCTGCACTGACAAGCAAGCTGGCAACATGAATGGACCTGAGGTGTGTGCTGTGTTGCTTGCAACTACTGTCCTTTCTTCAAAGCCTTAGTAACATGATTGGCTGTCTTGCACAAAGCATACTAGTACTTTGAAAATGTCCAGAAATTTTTTCCGGCATGCCGCCTTACTGTGTCATGTACCCGAGGGCTGCTGACATAGAGCAGCCTTTTGGTATAAGAAATGCCATGGCTGCAGGATCCTCATCACTTCCCCTGCAACCCTGCTTTGTGAGCCTCACAAAGATAGCTATACATGGCAGCATCGCATGCACTTGAAAAGACAACGCCAGTCACAACACATTCAAGGAGGAGAGGTGCATCTCAGGCAGCCAACAACCTCCTGGACAACATGCTGTGGATTACTCACAGAAGGCTGCGAGCTGTCAACAAACGGTCCAGGGAACAAGGGTTGCCTACAGTATGCTGAAGCTGCGCAGCTTCAGCATAAGCATGGTTTGCACATGTCAACCGTCTTGGCGTAGCTTTCGCCAGCCAACAAGACTGATCACGTATAGAAGCAGACAAAGGTCAAATTAGGAAGACATCAAGACAGCTTAGAACAAACTTGAAAACTTGCATGTGATCTGCACACTTGCGTCAGACGATTCATCTCCTGATCCGCACCTGATCAGTCGGCGTGACGCAGCGCGGATTGCGCATGTACGTTTCATCAATCCTTTAGCCTCAGGCCAAACCTCCACATTAAAGTGCTGT
>JAABUP010003207.1_pt1 | contig 29275 bp, 36 predicted proteins | sample 5559201 | NCBI WGS metagenome assembly JAABUP01 (sample SAMN10711887, study PRJNA513373) | rock metagenome | isolation source: Antarctica rocks | place: Antarctica | reverse complement strand
TATGCTTTACATGTCTGATGGCCACAGTTGATGAGTTGTTGCTTACTGCCATATGTGTTTTGCAGGTAGCTTGACACAGGTCAGACCAGCTGCAGAAGCAGCTTGCCCCGAGGGGCACTGACCTGCTGCCAATGTATGATGAGATGATCACTGCCGAGCAAGACTCGGCAGCTCTGCAGGGGACTAATCACACCAGCATGAAGGCAAGTTCATATACCAACTCTATTCCCCTGGGTTCCTTCTCCCCCCTCCCACCTCCCCCACCCTGGCTGCTGTTGTACACCAGTGTGCTGGTGACCTCATTGTTACCACTTCAGGATGCCAAGCCACGCCAGCTAATTTCTTGAAGCAAATGCTCCGGCTCCAGCGATTCTCCATTGAGCATCTTGTTGCTAAATTATATGCACTGTGTTGCACAGGTGCTGGTGTGAGGGTCAGTCCAGCTGCAGCGGCAGTTGCCCGGAAAGGCACTGACTTGCATTACCTGCTGAGCAACAGATATTGTAAGAAGTGAGCTCTGCTTGCCTAGCAGCATGCTCAGCTAATTGCTGCCAAACAGGCGGTGGCAAGTCTCCTGGCTTCGCCCACCAGGAGTCTTCTGGAGGTAGGAGCTGCAACTGCTGTCCCCTGTTGCATTGCCAGACTTCAGACTGAACATGTTAATCACAACAAGTGCTAAGAACGTGCAAGGCAAGTCTTGCCTCTCCAGAGCAGTCGGTTCTGAGCATCCCTGTAAGGTCCAATCGCTGCCACAGGTTTTTGTCTGATCTCTGTCAGCAAGCTGCACAGTAAAAGGCTGCAGGACCATGCTTTCCACGTCTGATGAACACAGGTGATGAGTTGCTGCTTACTGCCATATGTCCTTTGCAGGTAGCTCAGCACAGGTCAGACCAGGTGCAGAAGCAGCTTGCCCGGAGGGGCACTGACAGGTCACACCAGCTGCAGAAGCAGCTTGCCCAGAGGGGCGCTGACCTGCTGCCAATATACGACGAAATGATCACTGCCCAGCAAGACTTGGCAGCTGTGCGGGGGATTCACCACACCAGCATGAAGGCAAGCTCATGTTTCCCACTCTACTCCCCTGGGTTGTCTCAACTCACAAGCACCCTTGCTGCTGTTTTACACCAGTGTCTTTGTGGCCTCATAATTACCACTTCGGCAAGCCAAGCCACTCCAACTTATTCTCAACTCCAGCTCCAGCGATTGTCCGTTGAGCATCTTGTTGCCAAATCGTGTGCCAATGTGTTGCTAAATCATGTGCCACTGTGATGTGCAGGTGCTGGTGTGAGGGTCTGTCCAGCTGCAGCAGCAGCTCGCCCAGAAGGGCACTGACCTGAATCACCGGCTGAGCAACAGCTAACACACCCTTAGCAGAGGCTGTCATGAGGCACAGTGGATTGTACATTTTGCATTTCCTGCTGGCTTTTGTCTACAACCCTGGACTGTGTTTCACTATTACAACTGGCTATTTGTCTTGAACATGGCCCGTGCAATCATGTACTCGTTTTGCTATATGTTCACAGACGTAAAATGTGTGGTTTGGTAGCACGTTTCGTTCTTCGACAAGCAAGGCAGGAATCACGGCTTCCTACATGAATTGCCCAAGCTGCCTGTGGTGTTGTAACAGCAGCAGTATCAGTGATAAGCTTCTGTGCCTGGCATTGAAATCTTGGATGGATCAATTTTGCTAGTCTTGACAATGGCGTGCTTTCTGTCTGATGGAGCAGCAGGCTCATATTGCATGAGAGTGTGTTGCACAGTGAAGATCTGGAATATGTTGCGGCAAGCTGTATGTGAAATTGACACTTTTGCACCAGGAATTGTCGAGCAGTAGTTGCTATCTGTATATGTTGCAGCTGTGGCGTCAAAGGGACAACTTTGTATGATTGCACTTGAGGCTATACAGCACCCTGTGTGCAGCTTGTGCTTGTTGTTTCATGTGAGCACTGTTGTACTTCAGCATATGAGCCGTGTGTTTGTGCAGGCGCACATGGCCCCAGTTAGACAGCAGCAGCTCAGTCCCTTTCGTCATCGGATTGCAGCCACAATCCCGCTGTCGTGGGCGTTTCCTCCGAAACACGGTCAGAATCACATATGGCTGAAGGCAGCCACTTACGAACGCGACTGGCACGTTGGAGTGACTCAAACCATGCCATCTGTTACCTTTCGCAGTCGAGCTGCTCACGCCAGATATACTATGCCGTATGCGTGATAAACAAGCGATGACGAGGTTGTGCATGAATGCATTGCTGCACGCCTGCAGAGGAAAACAAAAGAGGACAAAGCACGCTGAATGAACGAACTGCCAGCTGAGCTTTAGTCATGCATGCATGGAAGGATTATATTAGTAATACGTGTTATAACTTCTTTCTTTTGACACAAACACCATGCCGCACCAAGACCAGCCGCACGGCTGAACAGTATTTGTTTTACACGTTCTGCGGTTGGCTACAAAGCACTACAGCTATGGAGGTGTGCCCGTACAATGCGAAATATGAGCGACCTAAGATTGCAAAGGAAAGGTTCTTAGGATCTGGTGGGGTGTCTGACCTGGTTGAAAGGTATGTCTTTCACTTCGGCACAGGTTCGAGTGTGTGGCAGCAGTCAGTCACATGCGTTACTTGTGCAGATGTCGCGCGATCGGCAGCGAGAAGTTTGTCGCTGTCAAGAGGCTATCTCAGGAAGACACAGTTGACTTGTGCAACTCTGAGGCTAGGATGCTGATACAAGCCAACTATCACGATGTGCCTGGTGTTGTTAGGTTTGTTGATCTGGAGTTCGACGAAGACGACTACCCCTATCTATTTCAAGAGTAGGCTCTCTTGTGTGCATTCTGTGCTTCACAGAACTGTATATGGCACTCAAGCAGAGAATGTCTGACATATTCATTTAGCGGCTGTGCAGGCTGGTCACGGGTCACACAATGTGGGAAGAGAGTCAGCTGCCACCAGTGAGCAATCAGCAGGTCGACAGCAGAGAAGTCAGGATGCTGCTTGCTGCGGCAGAGCTGCTGCTGGTAAGCTGCAGACAAAACAAAACATGCACCAAGCTTGGCAGCATTTTCTTGATGACATTTTCTTGACAACACTTCCTTTGCGTGCAGACTTTGCAAGACCTTCACAGCAAAGCAGGCATTGCTCATCTTGACCTCACAAGCAGCAATGTCATGCTACGTGCTGATGGGGGACTGTGGGACACCATGCGCCTTATTGACTTTGGCTTTGCCCAGATTTGTAGCACAGGTCAGTTGATCATCACCATTATAAGAAAATCTTGTCTGTGAGGCAATGCAAAGCTCGGCCCCAGGTAGAACGGTCTTTACGATGTGTCTGCCATTAGTTTTGTACATGTGGACCTGTGACTTGCCTTCCACCTGTATCTTCTCCTCCAGCATCTTTGTGTCAAACAACCACTCATGAAGTATGGAAGCAGTTCTCCTTGTTTTTATGGGTACAGGGTTGACCTTAGCATGCCGGGTTTGATCAGCCAGCAGAATTGCTCTAGCCCTTAGTGACTTGACTGTGTTGCAGATCCCATTGTGAGAGACATACTGCCTGTGGGCGCCACCCTGTACTTTGGCTCACCAGAGCAGCTACGCTCGCTTCAGCTTCAGCTTGAGGGCTGCTATGACCAATCAGCAAAGATCAATGGACCAGCATGTGATCTATGGTCAGCCGGCATTGTTCTGTACTTCCTAATGACTGGTGACCTGCCTTTTGAGCCAAAGGGCAGCCCTAAACGGGCTCCTAATGCTTCATCAAGACATCAGCAGGGCCACAGTGGACTTGGCCAGCATAGGATGCACTGCTATCCTATGCTGGCGCTTGCATGTTACACACCTATGACAGGCATTTGAGTGTGCAACTCACTCAGTCAGCTGCAGCTAGAACTCACCCGTCCAGCAACACTGATATGCGCACACTGGAGAGCCAGTTTCTGTTTTCATTGGCATGATACTTGTATATGATGCAGTATATTGCTCAAGTGAATGGTGCATTTGCCCTTCTGCTAGGCCAGCACAGTCATCAATTTATTATGTGATCCTGCGATCAGTGTTCAATACTACCTAATAGGGTATGTTTAAGACATCTTTGGGCATGTGAATTGTTGCACCTGTGCATGCAAGTTGATTGTGCACAATCATAGTCTCACATCCGCGCACTGATAGTGTCACATGCGCACACTCTGGCAGGACGTTCTTCTGGTATGCTGACAGACAGCAGCAATTTGCGAACATCGATCTCTCCCTGCCGAGGCCGCCTGCAGCTGAGCATTTGTACAGATGCTGCAACACACCCCAGCCATGCTATATATTACGTATAGCGTGAAGAAAGGCCTTCGTTCTCCGTGGCTCTGTCAAGGTGTTGAGCAGCAGGAGCAAATGAGGAGTGCGATCGACATGCACTGAGGCGCAGCAAAGCCTGCAGTGCGCAGCTTGCTTTGCCAGTCTGTTTGAGATCACCGCGTGCTTTAAATCAGCTGACTAGTGCACGGAAAAGAGGGCTGTGCACGAGCACCAGCTGCGGTAGCATAGCGCGTGCTCTACCTCTTAAGGACCGTGTATATAGTGGCATTACTGACCCTCGGCGTCCCCTGCTGGGAGACGACAACGCATGAGCTGCCCCCACAAACTCCAGCGGGTTTGCCTGTGCTTGTTTGCTTTTATACTCTCCTCAAGCAAGGTTGAAGCTGGCCAAGAACACGCTCAGCTGCCTTTCGAAAGGGCTTCAAAGTCTCAGGTCTGCTGTTGCTGCTGATCTCTGCTGCTTGTACAGTATTATGCAGGCGCAGGCTGGTAAGGTGCATGCATTTTCTTAACAAAATAATGTCTTGCAGGCTTTTGAGGAGCTTGCCAGTCTGTCTCCAGCCAGACTCCTGAGCATCAATAACAGCAATGTTGTCTTCCCTAGTAATGTTTCCGGCACCTTCAAGGGCAGCTGGAGCTTGTCACAGCCAAACACAAGCAGCTATGTGATGCCAGTGCTTAATCAGGGTCAAGGCACAGTGGCTTTTCAACTTACTGCAGTATCATCTGGCCAGGATGAGGTTCTTGATATTCAGGTAGGTCTTGATGTTCAAAGAAAAACAGCCATGCAGCATTGTTTGGCTTCGTTTGTGTGTCCCTTGCTTGATTTTGCCCTGGGATGCATGGGAGTAACTGACCAAGTGCATCTGCATGCTGCATGTCCCTTCAAGGTAGATGATTGCATGTCGATTGTACAATTTACAGATGTCTTCACGTTTATCCACATTGGTCATTTGCATGTGCAGGGTGGGTTGGTGTTGCGCAAGGGCGCATACAGATCAGAACATGATACTTTCATGGAAGTGGATGGTGTGTATGTAACAGCCACAGGTCAGCTGCAAGCGGTTTTGAAGCCAGTAGATCGCGTCAAACTCAATCTGGAGCAGCAAGACTTTGACCTGCAGACAGCTGACTACAGGTGAAAACACTTATCTCTCGCTCTGTAGACGTTTAGCCATGTATCTCTAAGAAACATCGTTCACATCATGTCATGCCACATCTTGCCAGATCAGCGCCTGCTGGAACGGCTTTGACCAACAAGAGCAGAATGGATGCTCATGCCTACCTTGCACACCTGAGTGTGCATGCATATTGATGCATGAACATGCTGGAAAGTTTCTGGCTGCTTCCTCAGGAAAGCTCTGAGAGGTGCAGCGCTCAGTGTTGAGGAGTCTCAGGCTTCACACAATCTCTCAGACCCAAAGGCACTACAGAAGGACTGCGAGCTCATGCTGTCTCTGACTGTGGTCACTGCCTCTGATGCTTCGGAAACTCCTGGGGCACTTTCTGGGGCACTTGATGGGGAGCACCCCCAGATCACTGGGGCTGTTGGAAAGCTGATGGGAAGCAAGCAAGGCAGGGAAGACTCTGTTGGAGACACTATATTGAATGGTACCCTTTTCAGCAGCAATTGTGGGGTCAGCCTGCACATCAACGCCACCACATCACATGTTGAGGTGTATGAGGCCAAGGCAGTCAACTATACATTCATGGTCACAGCCCTCACCTTCATACAGGTGCGTACCAGCACATTGTGATGCTGCCTTTCATCTGCCACAATCTGCCTTTCATCTGCCACAATCTGCCTTTCATCTGCCTCGCTCTGCCTTTTATCTGGCTTAATCTGCCTTTGATTTGCCCCAATTTGTCTTTGATCTGCCCCAATTTGCTTTTGATCTGCCCTAATCTCCCAGTACCAGCTGTACCCTTGCAGGCCATCAGGTCAGGCTGCAAATGATCCCTGTTATTCACGCGCCAGTGTAGTACAGAAGGCAGCAACACCAGCAATGCTTGCAAAACTGCTGAGGAGCATTCACATAAGCTGCTGACATCTGCCAAGCTTTGACGATACTGTGATTTGACTCACAAGCTGATATCATGCAGGTGCTGCTGCTGAGGCACATTTGCAGTTTCTCCGCCAATATTTGACACTACCTTTGCCAACTTTTGACACTGTGACAGTTTGACGCACAAGCTGATATGCAGGTGCTGTTACTGCTGAGGCAAATGGAATCGACCAACACTCAAGCAAGTGCCAGCAAGGTGTCTCTGCTCATGCTGGGGCAGCAGGCTGTCATTGATGCCTACCTTTGCCTCCTGCACCTTACCACAGGTAAGACCGCATCCTGAGCAACGGTAGTACGGAACAACGATCAACGCTTCACCTTACCACAGCTAAGACCGTGTCTGAGCAATGTTAGTAGGAAAACAGTGAACAGAGCTGCATGAGCTAGGCAGGTGCAATGCTACTCTTTATTCATCAGACAATGTGTGTACAGCAATAGTGATATGCCACCAAAATGACCTGTGTTTTTTTCATTGTTGCCGTTCTGAGTGTGTGGTGTTTGAGCCGCGCAGTGCTTGTCTGTGTGCCTCACAGATAGTGCATTGCTTGCAGCATTGACTGAACGAGTTGGAGGATTGTAGGTACCACGTTCTTGCTCAACTGTGTTTTGGACATCTGTGGTTGATTGGTGGCACCCACAAATCTCATCAACTGTGTTGTTCTCCTTTTGGCTGGTGCTGGTGGGATGTCTTTTCCTGCTGGGCAGAAAATGTGCTTGCGCTGTGTTGTGTTGTGGTCACTACAGGGCATAAGAGCCTATATACTGGATAGAAGGTGTTTTTGGCTGCTCAGACTGTTTACATGGCTGAATTGTCTGAAGAGCAACCAAATCTCCTTCAATTGCAGGACTGTCCCAATGGTCTGATCCAGAGCTACTGATGACGATGGTTGCTGCTGTTTAGGGTGACTTTGTGGCATGCCTTAGTGGTGCTGGGTATCTGATGTCAAATTTCCATCAGCCGTTACTCTCATGAACCACCAGGTTTGCTCTGATGAGCGCACTGATGTGATAGCAACATATGGACCGCTGCCATGTATTTGCTGCTGTCTTGCAGGGTTTGTGGTCGAGCCTTTGTTTAACGCTTTTGCAACAGCGGCCTTCTTTGAGTTCGTCAACTTTGCGATTTTTGAGATGCAATACCTCCTCAGCATATGGAGGGCCAGACGGGGACCTGCCCTGGACACATGGCAGACCCAGAGGGAGCTGGCTGTGCTGTACATACGCTTTTACGGGGCGTTACTTGGCAGCATTTTTGTAACATACCAGTCTCAGAGGTGAGTCAGCACCAGCCATGGTCATTCAGTGTGATTCCAGCACAATCACGTTCGCCTGATTACTGTTGTAGCTGCCATGCATACAGCCTCATGATAAGGCTTCATTCAACTGTTTGCGTGTTGGGCACCAAATCCATTGTCTGCACCAACCCAGACTGAAAAATATCTCTGCCATTGAAATTGTGCTGTCAGTATAGCTCACAATCAATGATGCCAAGCAGCTTCTTCATTTGGCACGGTCTACATCATGATCATGTCTACCAGCGTAGGCCATCATCGTGTCTGTCTGTGCAGCCTTGTGCAGCCTTGTACACAATATTCCAATGCTGATGAACTGCTTGTGCGTCCCCCAGCCTTTGTACAGCAATGTCTCTCATTCCATTCTGTTCCGTTCCATTCCATTCCATTCCATTCCATTCCATTCCATTCCATTCCATTCCATTCCATTCCATTCGTTAAACATGTGTCTTCCCCTAGGGTGGGGTACATACAACCTTGAGTAGCTGCCTGTATTCCCATGTCATTTGAATAATGAAACACATGTCCTTGCCTATTGCGGGAAATGTACTGCCTTGACCAGCTCATTTTTCTTCATTCGTCAAACATGTGCCTTCTCTTGAAATGTACATACAGCCATGAATAGCTCCCTGTATGAGATTGATCATGCATCAAGAATGGATACACCACCAAATACACAGACTTCCCTTTCTTTGGCTCATGACTGCAGTGGCCATGCCCCAAAGGCTGCATCGCATGTTTCACTGTGATACATTGCGAGGTATGTTAAAGACATATCATAAGCTGTGTAAGTATATAACTATATGCAGGTTCATACGGCCCATTCTGATGCTCGTCTACAGCTTTTGGATTCCCCAGATTGTGCACTGCGCACGGACAAACGTCCGCCAGCCCTTGCGCCCCCTGTACATCGTGGGCATGAGCCTCACTCGCTTGCTGCTACCGCTCTACCTGTATGGCTGCCCCAGCAATGTCCTCATGATCGTCCCCAGCCCAGTCTTCTGCGTGGTCCTGGTCGCTTGGCTGTCATTGCAGGTATGTTGACCTCTCTCCTTTCATGCATTCTGTTTTTGCATGTAATGCCTGTCATTTGCTGCTGTTTTCATGTGGGTGTGTTGACCTCTTTCTTTCGATGGATGTTGTTTCTGTGTGAAGTTCACGTCATTTGCTGCTGCTCAATGTCAATCTCTGTACCTCTGCATCTCAAGCTGCATGCAGGCGCCCAGCGCCAGCACATTCCTGACAGGTCTGTGGATCCAGAAATGTCAGCGCAACCTGGCGACTGTTATGTAGAATCTTTTCATCAGAGATATGTTTAGGCATGCATGAGTCAGAAGGACAGCGGGTGTCTGATTCACTTGTCACAAGACATTGATTGATGCGTTGCTTCTGTTGGTCAGAGACATGTTTGGTGGTGCAGGATTCAGAGCATAAAAGGGAATTGGTTACCTTTTTAGCAAAGACATCAGTTGTGTTGAATTTGTCTGTCAGAGACATGTTTGCAATTGCAGGCTGCTGTGCTGCTGTGCCAGACTGCCTGGGGTCCTCGCTGGTTTGTGCCTAAGCGCTTCCTTCCGGCCAAATATGACTACCACAGGCCAGTGGTGCCAAGAGAGGTTGCTGAGGGCGCCCTGGACTCTTCTTCAGGGCCTGCTGATGTGGAAACAGGAGACGCAGGTATGTTTGTTACAAATTGAACACCGTGTTGGTGCGTCTACCATTCTTGGGTGTACCCAGATGTGACTGTATGTGCTGTGTTGTTTGCATTACTCATAATTCTGTATTGCTTGTTGCACATAGCACCCCTTGATTTGACCTGATTAGGTGTGGCAGACCGTGCAAGCCTGGTTGGTCTCTCAACAGTCAACATGCATACCTCAAACACACAATCATGCAGTGATCAAGAACAAGAAACAAGCCAAAAGGCAGTGCTGCTAGGTAGCAATGCTTGAAGTGGGTGCAAGAAAAACCCGACTTGCAGGTGTTGTTTGTTAGGGGTGGGGGCTTATTTATGACATCGGTTTCTAGTTTTTACCAATTTCATCAGGATGATTCCTTACAGCTTCATAGCCACTAGTCATTTAGCTGTTACTTTGATTATCTGTTTCAGTATTCATGATTGTTGTTGGTCAGGGGTGGGAGCCTCTCTATACCCCTGGGCACACTGCAACTGTACTGCATTGGGCATTCCTTCAGCTGTTCAAACAGGCATCACAAAAGCACGTCGTTCAAGGAAGATGCTGTGTGGTGCAGGAGTTGAGTGCGTGATCTGCATGAACCCAGCTGATGTAGGCCAGCCACGGGCACGTATGGTCACTCCCTGCAACCACTTCTTCCACAACCATTGCCTACAGCGTTGGATGGATGTAAAAATGGAGTGTCCCACATGTCGCCGGTCTCTTCCAACACCCTGATCATCATAGAGGGCTGACTGGGGTGTGGCCCTTTTGACAGACCTCAGTCACACCGAGGCACCCACTTCGATGAAGGGTCTCACATGATGGCGGCTTTCAATGGCATGTGGGTCATTCTCTGTGGCTGTCTGTGCCAAGCAGTCACCCCCAATCCCACCCCCCACTGGGTCACCTCTTTTCCATCTGTGGCTGACTGTCATCCACAGCTGTGACTCACCAGGAGTTCATCCCACAAGCCAACCCCAATCAGCCCTTGTCACCATGATGGACCCCTCCCTGGTTGTCACCAATAGCTGACCATTCCCTTTGGGTGAGGTGTCAAAGGGGTCGCATGAGGTGAATGCAAGGTGCTGACTAGATTCACAGATACGCTGTGTCAGCACATCTGTCACCTCGTTTTGGCTGGTGCAGCTCTGACGGCATTTGCTGCTCTGCTTCATCAAGCAAGTAAGGCAATGCTTTGCAGACGGAGACTGGCTGCTTGGCAGCGCTCTAGGTTATTCGCAAAAGCTTGAATGGCGACATATGTACAGTGGGTCACACAAAGGCGATGTTGTGCTGAGAGGACAAGATGAATAGTTCACAGATGAGCAGCGGCACAGGCAGCTGTTATGTCAGCCCAGCTTTCAGGGATGGGTGACTGCATCAGCTGCAGCCTAGGTCCTGTTTGCCAAACTTTTCTGAGTGTGAAATTGGTTGCAGCAGCTGCATATGAAACAGCCTTTCACTGGCGCAAGAAAATTTAGCTTCAACAAAATTTTGGAGGGTTTGTGACCTGCCAAATGCAGGGTGTTGGGCTTGGCTGGCCATGGCGCTGTACACTCTGCCTCAAAAGCATTGCCTGCACCTGGGATTCTTTGCACAGTCGCTGCAGCTTGGCATGCTGCCGCAGTTGATGTTTGTGCTTTGCAACTCGATTGATGGTATGATAGTGTGCACAGGTGTCCACTTTCTGCCCTGACATTGGGAAACGCAATTGGAGGTTGTATGAAGCCAATTGACGAATTTATGTATTTGTTGAAAGGTTCTGTGTGAGGAATATTTTCATCAGAACTGCTTGATTGTTGTGAGCAAAACTGTTGCTGACATCCTTATTTCAGTCACATTTGTGATTGGTGGTGCAGCTGAGCTGTTAGTTGTGTCAATGATTGGATGCAACTTACACCTGCGGTACCTAGCCTGACTGCAAGAACGCACCGCAACCGGTTGAATGCGCTTGCTGCTGCACTTCAACAAGTGCATGGTTTCCCTAATGTTATACACAGCTACAAAACCAAACTGCGGCGGAACAAAGCCAGAATGATTGAACCTTCTTAGAAACAGCAGCGTGCCTGCCGTGCGTTATAGTTCTGTCCAGCATATGGATGGACTGAACAGGTGCAATACCAGCTCGCACGGGTGCAATACCAGCTTGCATGGTTCTACACGGTCGGGCAACACCATGACAGAGTTTGACCAGGTTTGTTCTGAACAAGTCAGACAAGATATTGTAGATGAGCTCTTGACCGTATAGGACCCCAAAAAGGACCAGATAGTATCTCCACTGGGGCCGGCACTCTTGGCTCTACTGTGTGCTGTTCGTATGCAGACCTTCAAGCACAAATGGGGATGGCTTACCCAGTCAATCAGTCATTTGATCCGCAGTATTGCATAGCATGTCTGCCTCCTGAACTTCACTGCATGAGCTCATGCATATTGTGTGAAGCATCTGCAAACAATGCTGCCTGCCATGCACAAATAAAAACGCTACCCGTGTAACACGGCGTCCGTCCTGGACGGGATCGCCAGGTTCCGCTTGCGGTAAAGCGCAGTAAACGAGACATTTGGCGCAAGCTTTATCAGCGCCATCAGCGGATGCCTGATGTTGGCCCCCCTTTGCTTCAAGATATCTGTCTGCAACGACTGTCAGATCATATCAGCGAAGCTACCTCCTTAGCAGGACTCTCAGAAGAGCTGGTTTGCGTCCTGTTTGAGCTGGTGATATTTAAACGCCGGCTGACACCCGAAGTACTGCAGCTTTTCGTAGACACTGGGCATGACCTGCTGCTGGCAAAGGTCAAGAGCCTCAACTTGCAGACACTTCCTCCACGCTTACCTATGACCCGCAATCGCTGGCTGGGGCAAAATCCAAGTTGGTACTGAAACAAGACAGCTGCGTCTGTTGCTTGAGTTCTTGCGGTACTGAGATGCAGCGTCGTGCTTCGGCTGGGAGTTCAAATTTAGTCACGTTGGGCTAAATATATACACAGTGCGGAGGGCTACACACAATATGCTTTAAGCTGAGAAGACACTGTGCTAAGAGTACTGACTAGATTGGCAGAATAGTGAACAGGCAATCATGCATCTCCCAAGGATTGGCCATCCCAGTTCAGATCAAACAGTTGCATGCAGTGTTTGGGGTCAGGTAATCAGGTGCTGCATTATCTTTGTTGACACAGCGCTGTCCTTCCAGTCATGTGGACTGCCAACTTGCCCTGTACACTTGTCGTTTCCTAATAGCATGCAACCTTGATGTTCAATGAAGGTTGTTACCAGCCATACAGCCTGCTTGATGAAACAGCTTGATTAAACATGTTGTGAGTGGCTAGGTCAACAGGTCAAGAATTAGACCAGCAGACATGGCACAGTAATACATTCGATGGTGTTGGATGCAAGCTCAGTCCAAGCAGTAGCAGATACCAAATTTGGCCTCATTTTAAAAGGCGCTCTCTCTGCTATGTTTATGACATGGATCTCATCACAGCTCATGTGTTTCTTTATGCTAAAGAACAGCATGAGAGCAACATAGCAGCTACTCCTTGCAGTGAATGGTACATGACATTATCACCTTGGCAAGCACCGTGTTGACTGCATGCTGTATCTGACATAGTATCTTTATGATCCGGGCATATTACCAAGCTGTGCAAGTTAGTGTGGCCTTGGGAACGTGTATCTGAGATCCAATCTATCAAGGAAGCACCGTGATGGCGTGAACACACTCATGCGTGAAGGTCAACAGCCTACAATGCAAGGCGATGCTGCAAAAAAAAGGTCAAACCGCCATGACAGATCTTAGTAAAGGCTGTATTTCAAACCACACACACACAAACAGAACAAGGGCAGCCCAGATAACCTTTGAAATGTGCGGCGTCGAGCTTTTGAACAACAGACATGCCAGGTATTCAGGAACAAGTGTATCTCATGTGAGAAGCTGCATTACAGTGACAACCAGCACAAACAATAATGTGCGGTGCAGCTATGAACACTGCCACACCAGACAAGATCAACGGTATGATTTCTGGAACCTGGCACGAGCTCCTGGACCACCAAACCTGCATACAGAGTGTGCACTGTCAGCGAACCAGTTGTCTTACGCTTACCAAACAATCAAGGCTGCATTGCATGCAGATTGCACTGACACGTGATTGCCATCGCCCTGCTACAATGACCTCCATTGTATGAACAATGACTCTTAACTCTGGGCGCTGCAAAAATGCCTGAACATGATGAGGTGGATCTGCTGCTGGTGCTGCTGCCATGGCTGCTGAGTTGCTGTTGCTGGTCACAGTAAGATGAGAAAGGCTGCGTGCCCTTGGATGCCGCATGGGAGACACCAAGCTGACTGCTGCGACAGAGAAGGTGCATGTCCACCAAACAAGCTGCTAGAGCAGCAGTAATGAAAAGCTCTGGGCTAAATGTGCTGCTGCTGCTGCCTACTGCTGCTAGAACAGCAGTAATGAAGAGCTCTGGGCCAAATGTGCTGCTGCTGCCGCCTACTGAGCTTAAGGCAAAGTTTACTGTTCCTTGGTACTATCAAGGAGTGATTATGCTTTATCAGGTCTGGCCTGCTGATGCTGGTGCTGCTGATCTGACCATGTGCCATGAGGGTGCCAGCAGCCTCTACTTGCTCCAGACTGGCAATCGCCAGCACAGCAACAATGTGACAGAGAGCAGGCTTGCACAGCCAATCAGGCTATGTTGCGTGCAGACATCTGTAAGCAAGGGCAAAGGCTCAGGGCATGCAAAACAGGCTAGAGCAGCATGTGAAAGGGCATACTTCTTGGGCTCGCAGCGCCTTGGATCTGCCACCAACAGGGTGCGGTCATACTGCATCAAGATGTCCTTGATTTCCCTCTTGCTCTGCTCATCCACATCTGCAGTGCAGTGTGGAGCAATTTCATGACCTCAGCGCTGGCAGCGCTGGCATGTTGTACTGTGGTCCGTGGTTTCTGGCTGAGCCTTTGCTACCACTGAAATATGCATCAGCAACAGCCAGCCCTTGCACACAACTGAAGAGCAAATGATACATGCACACATGCGCAAAGCAGCTGGGCCTGCGTCCCGAAGGCAAAGTTTACTGCAAAGAAGAGACTCACATTTCTGGTAGAAAGCCACTAGACCCTTGGCAATGGCTTGTCTGATAGCTGCAACACCACAGGAGATGTCAGCTGCAGTACATGGCTGAGCAAAGCACGGACTGATCCAGTCATATCGTGCAGTAACAGACATGCATTGAAATTGCATCAAGTTGACGGAGCGCTGTGCCAAGACCCGCACCATAGATCTGTGAGACGTGTCCTCCACCCTGAGCACGGATACGGATATCGACGTTTGCAAATCTCTGCTTGCCCAGCAGCAGTACTGGCTCCTGGCACTTCCATCTTAGAGTTTCACTGGCAATGAGGTCCAAGGGTGTGCCTACAGAGAGTAGACAGTGTGTCACAAACTGTGCTGTGTGCGGTTAAGATGCACCCATTTGCAAGGCTGCAACCGACACCACACCGTTCAGCTTGATCATTCCACTGCCCCTCTTGACATGTGCAACTGCCACTGCTGTTTTCTGCAAGGTCGACGTACAGTCAGTGCTGCCTTTGTTGATCAGACAGCTTGAGGCAGTGTCGTGCATAAAAAAGCCAGCAACTCGTGAGGAAGGCAGCAATCGTTGCTGAGCTACGCCTACAGATTCCCACATACCTTTCTGCCGAAGGTCTGCACAGACTGCAATAACAAAGCGAATCAGGTCAGGTCCTTTTCGTAGCACTGTATACACATAGCCAAGTCACTGTCGATGGATGCGCTTACCTCCACCGCCATGGTGTCGAGTCGCTGTGCGAGAGTCCTGGGTGAAACGCTGATCGCAGCAGCAAAAAGAAAGGCACTTGCTGCAGTTGCAACCTAACACAGCCCTCACGGCGGCGTATCTCGCTGTTCATAATAATGCCTCTGCTTGAAGCTTCGACGGACTGCGTACTGCAATGTTCGTGCGTCTGTGCGTTCATGCACATGATGCTCCACCATCAGGATGGTCTGAGCCATGATGCCAATGGCTACGACGGATGAAGATGTCGCAAGCAAACCTTACGTAGTGCTGCTTGACAGGATGGTCAGCTTTTGACATGCAGTCCAATAGCGCTGCTGTTCTCGTTCGCGGGTTCGTAAATCTTGTAGGTATGTCCGGGTTATGGCGGTCTTACTGCGCGCCTTCAAACATGGTGCAATCATTTTAGTATGCACGTCTAAGCTGCCTCGATCCGTGATCAAACACGACGGTTGGCTGCAGTCAGCCAACTCAGCGTGCGTCTGATCAACTTTGCTCTGAACTTGGTAACCGCGAGGTTGCTCACACCAGAAGCGTACGGGGTACGTGAGATGCTTGTGGATCGTAGATCGATTGGCTCTCGTTTCCTCGTTTTGATAAAATGCTGCTGCTTTGTAGCTTGCTTCGGTCCAGTTCCACTTATTGAACACTGGCATTGTCTTCTTGAGCAGAGAGGGACTAAAGAGGGCTTGCCAGAGAATCCAGCAGGTACTCTTTTGCGCCTGCACTTGTGTTTGCTGGCAAGCTTCACATCCTGGTGTCTGTGCAGGATGAGCATGTCCACCCACAGAAAGTCCTTGCACTGGGCTGCTTATGCATTCCCTTGGGGGCTTGTATCACTGCCATTGTCTGCTCAGCAACATTGTGGAGGATGGATATGAAGGAGCCACATGCTCAGGTTCATGCCACAGCTGTGGCCATGCAAGGCAAGGTCTGTCAAGTCTGCTGTCTGGGCATACTTTTGCAGCTGGTCTCTGTCATGCTTGATAGCCATTGAGCATTGGCGGGCCTGCAGGCGTCATCTGCATTGCGCCAATTTGAAGAATTGTCAGGCTGCTGTGCATGACTGACAAGCACTGACACACAAACCCAGACTTGCTGTTGCAAACAGTGAAAAGATGCCTGCATAGTTGCACTCAGTTTAAAAGCAGAATGTCTGGTCACATGACAGCACCCAAGTTGCCAACGCATGCTGAGCTAAATGACAGCTAAGCAATTTTACACTTCAGATCACTATACAGAAAGCTGCAGGAAAGCCAGCAATGTCCTAACTGCTTGGCACTCTCAGATCACTAACAAAACTGCTCATGAAGTATGCATCACTGCTTGTGATCTGTTTATTCATTCATTGCTCATCAAACATGTGTCTTCCCTGAGGGTAAGGTATGTACAGTCCTCAGTAGCTCTCTGCATGAGGTCCTGTTCTGGTCATCACTGTGATGTGTGCACTTCATGACGTACACAAGGTATACTGGACGCAGGCTTTGCAGCCTTTGTGGAGCTATGCAGTGGGCCACTGTATATTCTGGCCAAGGTACAGCTGGCAGATGCTGTTGTAGCAGTGGCAGAAGGTGGTGCTACCATTGCCAAAGGGGCTCTCACCCTGCTCCTGCTGAAGAAGAGCAGCATGCCAGTCCCCATTGCTCTCTCATGGGCACAGGTGAGCTTCGCACGCATGTCTTGATACAGGCCGCTGCATGTGTCTCACAAGACTCTTCTCCCAGCACTGCCTGTGCTACAGACATGGTTTCGTACCAGGGCAAACATCTGGGCACAATTTGTGGGTACCTAGCAAGGAAAAGGACACTAGGACTGAAGCAAATGCTTCGGTGGTCACATGCTTACAAAAGCTGGAACTCCTTGGCGGACTGGTCAACTTTCATAGGCAATACAGTCTGACAATTCAGCGTGGGCCCTGTCAGTCTGCTCAGGACATTGAGGATGCGCCTTGCGCCTCTTGCAAACACCCAAGAGGCGCGCTTGATGCAGGTGGCATATGGTGGTGTCATCATGGCCGTCTACTTGGCTTACTTCCTACCAGGCTTCTGCAAATGGACGCTCTCCATGCCATCTGACAGCTTCTGCCTCTCCAAGCAAGTGGTGCTGGGTCCTCAGCACCCCCCTGGAGGTGGAAGTCAAGATTCCGAATCAGAGCTCAGAAGAAGGCGGCTGCAAGGCAAGCAATCTGCAAGACGTTGATGCTGCAGCTGCTGACAGTGCGTTCCGCATCCATGCTTCCGTCCAGTTTGTCCCTCCCACATTGAGACACCAGTCTAGGCGTCTCCAATGCACGGCTACCAACAGGGAGTGCCCATCTTTCATCTCCCACACCCACATGCACATCAACAAAGTAGTCCAGGCCTGCACAATGCATGGCTGTCAATCAGACCAAATTTGGACTGTCTGTGTCAGGGAGTGAGCATGCAGCAGGTCATGCAGCTGAGGTGCAGCGCCAGCAGAGAGCAGCTGCAGTTGATGACTTCCTGCTGGATTCCAGGAGCCTGGCTCTGTGCTGGAGATTCTTACTCCAGGTGCTTGCTCACTCAAATTGTTTTTGTGTCAGCAAATCTGACGGAAATGCTGTCGAGGGCTTGTAACAGTGTAGCTATGTCTAATAAAAGGTGTATCACACTCAAACAAGTCAGACATGCCTTGGGTTCTCTCATGGGTGTTGGCGTTGTTTACAACATGCCGAAAGTTGCACATGCAAGCTCTCTGCAGCCTGCTAGCTCAGCCCTTTGCTGCCCCGAGACCCACCAGGCATGACAGCAAGCCTTCCACAATGTCTTGCAATGCCAAGATGACAAATCAAGCACTAAACACACATCCCAGTTGTCTCATGGCTTGACACTCTGACAGTGGCATGCCATTACAGTACAAAAGTGATGCGTAGCACAGCCACAGCGAACAGCCCAAGGCGCAGAAAACAAATTTGCCGCAGGCTATTGTGCACCTTGCGCAAACGGAGGGGTCTAAGATAGTAATGGCCTTGTGCCAAAGCAGCTACAACCAAGGAGTCTATGGCCTGGTCACAAACCTAGGCTCACTGGTGGTGCGCACCATCTTCTTCCCAGTGGAGGAGGCAGCCTTCAGAGCTTTCAGCAGACCTCCAGGTAGTTTGTCAACAAGTACAAGCACAGGGGGTGGATTGGGTCATGATGTTTGCCAGTCAAGCGGATGATTTCTCAGCATGCGAGGTTGCAGACAGAAGCATCTTTATCAGTTTCTGCATGCACTGCCTTCTCTCGATTACATGACAGAACGAATAAAGCTCTTGGCAGACAGTCCGAAGCCTCGGCATTTATGCTGCTTCATACAGCATGGCACTGGACCAGCACTGAAGGCAAGATGAACATGAACAGGAACTGCTGCATCAGTATGACTCTGTTTGCACAAAACCTGCAACATCTGCCTGACAAAAGGACATGCCTGATAGTCTTTCCAGGCTACTGGGAGTCAAATCACACTGTGGAACGGGCATCGTCCTGAAAATAGCATCGTTCCTGCATCCCCAAGAGTTTTTATCAACAGAACTATCAGTGTACCTCTGTATGATGTTCAGCAGCGACATGATCCGTTGGGCCCCTTGTCGCTGCCACACCACATGTACATCTACAGATGCAGAGTCTCATGCGTAGCAACAGCACAGGGAAGCATGCATGCAATGCAGGCAAAGATGTTGAGGCAGACAAGAAGCAGAAGATTCAGATCTTGGCCATCCTGGTGCGGATCTCTGGTTTAATAGGTATTGCCTCTGCCATGAGTCCATTGTCTATGAGTCTCACACAGCGCATGTCTCCCATATGCTTTGCCTGTAACAACAGCAAGCAAGCTCATTGTCACATGTGGCACATATGACATCAGCAAGGAAGCTTATCGTCACATGTTGGCAGCAACACCAGTCTTGCTGTGACATTGTAGGAGTATGGGCCCAAAGATTGTCTCACTGCACCAGCTGAATCAACCTTCCTAGCTGCCTGCTTTGCTTTCCTGATGTACAACATCTTACCAAAGCTTGAGTTGCCAGGCATTCACCCCATTCTTGGCTCCACTCCTGGACCTGATATTTGATGTCTTTTAAAGTCATCACACATCTGTTGTACTGTTAGCACAGTACAGACGCAGCAACACACAGACATTGCTGGTGTCTTGCGCAGGGCTGCTGGCAGCTGCCTTTGGTCCCAGTTACACCTACGTGCTACTGAGGCTTGTGTATGGGCAGAAGTGGAGCAGCACAGAAGCGCCTGCAGCCCTGGCTTATTACTGTGGCTACATCACTCTGCTGGCTCTCAATGGGTGCACAGAGGCCTATGTCAATGCTGTTGCTGACACCAGGTCAGAGCATCATGTATGGCATGTAGGCGCAGCCAAGTTGCATGCACCGCAGTCTGCTGGAGATCTGCATGTTGCTGCTGCAAATAAGTTGCACTGTGCCATTCACAATTTGTCCAGGGTCTGTGGCTCAATTAGCTTGTGCTGCTTTGCTGTCCACGTGTTCTCACACCTTAGCAGCCATGAGAGCAGTCTCAGTTCAGTCAGTCAGCATTGTGTTCTTGCCATGTTTATGCACACAACTGTGACATCATACTCACAGGTAGACTGCCAATGAGTCAAGAGATGTAACAATATCACCTTACAAGTCCAATGGCACAAACAGATCAGTCGCAATCATACTGGTAGCAGGTTTTGGTCAACCCTTTCCTAGTATTTAGAGGTCAAAAGGGCTTGAACATGAAAGCATCATCTACATGCAGGCAACTGAGTACATCCATCAGGTGGCAGACAGTGTTCTCAACAGCTCAGATCATTCTCAGCTTTGCGCTTGTCTGGAGACTTGGCGCTATTGGTGAGTCCATTCTGCTGCAACAAGTCTAGTCGTGCTTGGCCTAGTGTACAAGGCAAACCCCAATGGTCGCGGCATAGATATACATTCCTGCCAAGGCCCTACTACGTGCGGAGGCATCGGCTCTTTTTCTATATTCTATATGCTATATGGATGCATGATCCATGTACCACAAATCAGAAGCCGCTGTCTCAATGGTATTCTTGTCTTTGATTCAGTGCTGCGCTTAACATACTGTGCATGTCCTCTCTGGTGTGTATCCCAGAGCTGTGGCCTCAAGCCCCCTTCAGTTGGCGTGATCACCAGGATCAATGCACCTGCACTGCGCAGCACCTTTGCCCTTTGCAGCCACACGACCAAAATTAAGAAACTAACATGCACTGATGGTGATGTGGCAACCCCTGCAGGCTTGATTCTGGCAGACAGCGCAAACATGGTCATGCGCATCGGCTACTCCTGGCACTTCATCAAGTCCGATGTGCCTGGCTTGCGCTTGACTGCCTGGGCGCCCAGCTTCGTCAGCTGCTGTGCTGCAACTGCTGCAGCAGTTGCTTTACGTAAGTGCTAAGCTCCCTCCAATATGGTGTCTCATCACGTCGCATGCGCTGCAACATCACAATGGTGTGTGAGCCACAGCAATGCAGCAGCAACTAGCTATGTCTGAAGTGATAGCAAAGCGACCCTTGCTGCACAGGTAGCATCACTATCACTCATGTGTTTTGGTAGACTGTCATATGCATGTTAGCTAACACCCTGGTGCCATCATGCTGCATGCGTTGATATGGGCATTGCCGGTGGCATGTTTGAATGCTGGTATTGCTGGTGGACATACAGTATGCTGAGTTTCTTTCACTCTGCTAGCCAAACTCTGCATATTAAGCAAAGCATTCATGCTCGTAGTCATCCATGCAACAAATAGCAGATGGGATCAATGTCTGCTTGCAGGACTTTCCAAGGCAAAATTTGTAGACCAATACCTGTCTCAGAAAGCGGGGCAAGGTGCCTTCAGCCAGGATGTTGTATGTCATGTCAGCATTGGGGTGGCTGCGTTGGTGGGCATGGTGATTACCATGCTTCTAGCTGAGCAAAATCTTAGACTTGATACAAAGCAACTAATGGCCCACAGCAGGCAACATCTAGATTGAGTTCGAACAGTGTGTTTTGTGGCATTGTCATGCTATGATGCACCATCAGTACTTCCAGCATGCCAACAGGGTTGTCTGCTGCTGCTGTCAGACAACATTGCACGCACTACAGGTGCATCTGCAATCACAGCTTTGAGGCTTCAGTTGCAGATTGGTTCATGTTTTGTACAATGGACATGTAAGCTTACAAATATTTAGAGCAGTGCAAATCATTCACAAAACACGAGACTTGATTGTGCTAGCAACACACATTGACTCGCCGGCTTTCTGCGTCCTAGCGGCCTGTTCAGTACTAATAGGACACTATATGAACTTTAGACTTCTGTCTCATTGCCCTGAACACTCAGTTGACGATCAGGTCCTCTTGTGGTGTTAAGTTAAGCTTGCCAGTCTGCACAGACTCTGCCATCAGGGTTTACATCAAGTCCATATCTTACATACGATGAGCTAATTGATCATTCTGATACAAAATCAAACGTCCTGGCCTGAACTTTAGATTGACTCCTTTTGTCTAGTACAACAAAATTTGGCTTATCAATTTCAGATCACGTTTGCGGCACTGCTTTGCAAATTAATACCAAGCACGGCAATGCAAGCAGAGGTTGCTTCAATACTAACAGGTTACAATTGTAGCATTGCTCCCCAGATCAACATCCAAGCAAGACAACTGCCACACGTGGGTTCTACGTCTGCTTCTGAGTCAGACTTTGCGCACTGCACAGCCTGACAAAGCCACAGAATGTCTTGCAAAAGACATCGCGTATTGCGTAGGTGCTTGACGTGATACATGCAACACGCGGATCCTCTGCCTACTCTACTTGGTTCGAAATGTGATGCTTCCTGCCGTTGTTATGTGTACAGTGCTTGTGAGCATCAAGCACACCTGGCACCCATATGTAAGCTGTGCACCACACACAATCATGCTACCTTCCTTGTGCTCGAATTGAGCATGGACTGAAACATTGTTTGCAATGCACAGCATTTAAAACAATCCCTTTTCTCTTCAGGGCATGGAACCAATCCAGAACATCTAGACGCTTGACTACAATGGCACCACCAGAGGTTGCCATGCGCACAACAAACAGCTTCTCCAGAAAATGCCATGCCGCATCCTTCACAGTCCGTCTCTCAGTCAAACAAACGGAGCCTTTTCCCACCAATACCTATGACATGGACAATGATTTCTCGTTGAAGATAAGTTTGCTCAGATGAGATAACTGATTTCACGGCACTCTGATTGCTTGTGCACCTTGCATTTGCAACAAAAGCAGGTTTATGGACTTACCTTCAAGTCTTCTGACTTTGGCCACTGCCATGTAGTGTGGAGGAATCGATCATACATCATAGACAGTCCTGCCAACAAAGCCAATTGGCAGCTCCAATGATTATACCTATGCAAGTCCATTTCTGTGCTACTATACACCCTGCGCCAATGAGCAATAGTCAGTGGAATGCTTTTACTGTGGCACTTTGTCTAGGAATGCCAGGTCAGATATTGTTTAGCTAGATTTCCTAAATCAAGTACCTACCCTTTTCTGCCTCTGGCATATCTAAAAATAGGATATAGCATCAGAATTGACAATTGCATGAAGTCCTGCTCAGCCGTGATGAGCACCAGATTTTGACACCCATGAAGCCACCATGCCCCCATGCTTGCTTCTATAACACACAGAGCAGCCTCCCCTGTGTCAGTGATTCCATGTTCCGCAATTGCTGCTTGCCATTCCTGCAGTCAAGCTTGGCACATGGGGCACGTGGCAAGCAATATGTCTGCAAGAGGGCAGAATCAAACGAGGTAGGAGCCTTTCTTTTCTATGCAAGCGCATGAGCTTTCTAAAGCATTCCGACTTTTGGCTTGTATGAAGGGAACTACCGTATGTCAATGCTCGTACCAAGGGAGCCACCCACACTGCAAGTCAATTGCCATAGACAATGCCAGGGTGTCACACTAATATCTACAACAAGATAACAAGTTGCAAATTGCAGCCGTGCACCAACACAAGTACTGCAAGACATATATTCAACACCCCTCCCAACGTAATGCATGAACAAGCCTAAGTGAGATTCCCTTCTCAAGTGCCTAGCGTTGAATCGAATTGGTTTTCACACAGATCAGATGCGAACGTGCAATTGCTCACCTTTACAACCCTGACATTCCCTTTTAAGCTATAGTAATGCATAAAACTTGTGAAGTCATATAGCTGGGGTTGCACACCACTCTCTGTCATATGCTGCCAATAATACAAAGCGCCCGCCTCATCATCGCGTTTGAGGTGAGCATTGATGATCATATTGTAAACGTCACGACGGGGTGCCACGCCACTGCTTTGCAACCCAGACATGACCTCAAGCGCCCTGAAAGCCAGGAGCAGACTGACAAACTCAAGGTTAAGCCATGACCAAGCAGGTGCACTTACAGTACTGAAACAGCAATTGCCAATGCCTAACGTACACGGATACGCTGCCATACTTTGAGACTAGCGTGGGTCACATCCTTTAGTAGTCATGTCATTGTTGTTCTCAAGATCGAGCTTGTTGTCTCAGTCAAGCTACTTGGCCATTTATTGTCATATTACAGTTGAGTTGATGTTGAACTCACCCGTCAAGCTGCCCTGCATTCACAAGAGCATGGACAAGGCTGCCCCAAACTTGAGGTTTAGTCTCTAGAGAGTTTTGGCGCATCTCCGCAAGGATGCGCTTGACCTGATCTGGTTCTCCTTGATGAGCATATGCTTTAGCAGATATGGCACACATGACACCTGTCACCTATGCGCATAATGCTTTGATCAGCGTCCATGACATGGTACACTTTACATACACAAAACAGCTGTGACCCTACAGCCATCATATAGATTAATGGCTGTTGGGTCACAGCTTGCTACCAAAGCATCTGAGCTGTTGTGAGTGGCCGTCTTGATGATTTTGATGTGAATGCACCTTCAGTGAACATGTATGAGACAAGTCAAGCATGATCAACTAGGCTCATGTACATCAGCTGATGCGCATCACAAGCCCACCTTCCTTCCAAGGGCTACCCAGCGTCGCAACACATCTTCCACCATGTGTGATTGCTTCCGATTAGCATAAATGTCAGCAAGAAGCTGAAACTGGGAAGCACCCAGCTCACAACTCTGTGATATCATCTCGTTGAGCAAGAGCTGCAACAGCCACAAGCAAGATCATTTGTAATGTTCATGTTTGTTGCGTTGAACGCCACAGGCAATTGCACTTAAAGACACCCTAACGCGCATGCTTGCTAAATGGCAGGCCAACCTCTTCTACAAGCAGGGGATGTCTTGGACAAGTAATTTGGCAGTGGTTGCCATTGTGCTGCTTTTCTGCAAGAATCTCACGACGTGCATGAAAGCTCATTGCAATAAGGTGCCAAAAATTTTGGTAGCAATACAAAGCCCACCTCTGCCTCAAAGCTTCGGTTATTCTGATGATAAGCTCTCAAAGCTGTCTTGTAGTGGAGCTTGCTGATTGGGACCCCGGATTGTATCATACCTATCAAAACCTCTCTGACCTGCGGCCATTGTCGGCACTGGCCATATGCTTTCAATAAGCTAGAATATGCTGAAGATATTGGGAACAACCCAGCCTGTTTCCCTTTGCTGATGGCAATCTCAATTTTCTGTAAGGCAACAAGAAACTGATGAGTCTCATCTTGTGATGAATGGGCTTGGTCGTTCAAGACAGCCGCTATACATTTGTTCTCATGTAGCACATTGTACAAATGGTGAGATGGTCTTGGCACACATGCTAGAGGTACAGCAGGCTCTGTTCTGACTCTTTACTCATACATAACCTGATCAGCAAGGAAGCACTTGCCTCTGGTTCAGCTGCTTCAGCAAAGTTGGCACACAAAGCTCCGACAAGCTTTTCGTCTGCAAGCATACCATTTGCCTACAAGATGCAGAACGTCAGCAGCCGATGAAAGTTGGTGTTACATCTTACAATCATACAACAGCATTGCAACTGGTACACCATGCTTGCTGTGTCATGCAACAGCTGAAGATGACTGCACGGTGTACCTGGCACTGGTTCCACAGACTTTCAGCTTCATCTGCTCTGCCAGCTTTTCCCAATGCCACAAGAGCTCTACAGACACTAGCTGGGTCCAGACCTAAGTGTAGCATGACATGTCACACTTTTGTACTTGTTCAGAGTGATTGTGACAAGTCATGTTGGTATTCAGACACTGCAATTTTGCCATATCACAATATTGCCATTACACGATATTGTCATGCAAGCTGTATTGGTAACCGAGCACGTGTGAAATAGTGCTAAGAATGGAGCAATGTCAGGGCAACGTAAATGTGTTTAATTTTGCACCTTTTTGTTGCCTGTCGTGTCTTCTCCTCGACTTGTCTTCTTTGTCTCCATTTGCACTTACTCTGGGTCTGCTAGCTTTGCGTTGCTGTTTTGAGGATTTTGATGTCATGTGTGAAGCTGATGACAAGGGCAGACTATCAGTTTCTGTTTGGGAGTTCCCTTTGGAAGCGCGCTGCTGTTCAAGAGAGACAGGTCCCGTACAAATTGACTTGCTGTCCCTGAAACAAAATGTGCAAAGCAAGGCCGGTAAGCCTGCAATACATTGCAGTCGAGGACAATCATACTATCATCGCTGAACGTGACAGACTTACCACAGAGAGATTCCAGGCCAGCGCTGCAGCATTTTGGGGTGAGCATTGGTGTATGCCAGTAAAGAAGCTGTCCCATTCGGAAGGAGTTGAGTCCAACGGCTCCCCAGCACACAAGCCAGTGAGCAAAGTCGCCGCGTCAACTCAAAACTGAGGCTCATGCCAAGAGATACAGGTCAGGCTTGAAGGGCAGTATATGAACCCAGTTTATGAACGACGCCCGATAACAATAGGTTTGGATCAGTACTGTGAGTTCTGTCTTCCGACAACAAGCAGTTGGCCTCGGATAATTTCATGCAGCGAGAATGAAATTTTCATCAGATAGGATGTTGCTTAGGTTCACTCTGACTGCTATATAAGTGACTTGCCGGCTTGCTAAGTAATTTAGAAAAAATGTGCTGCTGATTAATTAAAACCCAGTCGCATGCGCAGCGATTGACAATTTGATGCACAATTTCATGCATGTTCATCTGGCATTTACTTCGAAAGCAAGTAACTGCTCACGGAAAACTTCGCAGAGTTGCATTGTGGTATTGACATTGTACGCGTGTGCCTTGACGATACAGAAGTAACAAAACCCTGGGCAGTAAGAGTCATATTGCAGCAATGCCATTGTTGAGGTATATCTTCGTATATCAACAACAGGCATCACCCACAGTAGCCATACAAGTATGACGGTCTGCAGCGAGTATGCATCGGGCACTAGTGCAACTACAATACAACTGCAACGATGACATGCTCATGAGCGCCACACAAAATGACCTCTGGATTCAGCAGTTTCCGTGGTATGGTTTGCTTGTTGGGCAAGGCCGGCAAAGTCTACTAATTTATGAGATGTCTACACAGCTCTTCAGAGACACATACAGCATGATGCAAATCTCAAAACTCAAGGCTGACTGTATTCCAGTCACGAATGACAAGTAGCATTAGCAAGCACACTGAGACCAACAGCCTGAATTGAACGTGTGATGTGCACAAAGTCATTGACTTCATACACAACAGTTTTACAGCAGCAAACGCTAGACAGACCACCAGTTACTTGCTTCAAGACACAATGTTATTGCATTGTTACTGTAGCCAGGCAGGCAGACTGGACAATATAGGACAGGCACATAATGTAGAACGCGCCTCCCCTGTTTATGCACATAAATTCCAACCAGTTTGCTGTGCAAAGGTGGAATACCTTGCAAATACACTCAGCTGGGCAGGTCTTCATAAAATTTACTGAGTCTGTGTTGAATTCTGTCAGTTCTGAGGTGTTGCTGTTGCAGGTGATGCCAAAGCGTAGATTTGCCTAGCATCCGTACAGTGGACGTCGCAAGACTGCTGCTGGTACCTGTTGTTTCCCGGTTAATGTACCAAAAACCCACATACCCTCGAAGCTCACAGCAATGCAAACATATTCCGCAAAGCAGCCTGTCAATTGAGCAAGTCCACGTTCATCACAATGTACAATTGTTACAGGTACTGCTTCATGCACAACTGAGTGGCCCTGGCTTTGCCGGTTTGCGTATGCTGGTACGCATTGCAGCAGTGACGGTCAACAACATACTGGAGCTTGCATGGGTCAGTTTGGACACACATTCTCATGAAGAAAGTAGCGTTTACACGCTGTGATACATCAAGGTTCAACACACACCCATGCAAATAATGTTTGCAGACCAGCTGTCTGGACATACATTGACAGTTTTAAGCTAAAAAGACAGTCTGGACCTGAAAAGCTGCCAGGATCGGCAACAACACAAATTCTATACACATCAAACTGATAACAGAGTTTGTACCCAAACAATGAAATGTGCAGCAGCAGCAGTAAAGCATAATGGCACTGTGGATCAGTCAGTACATAAATATGGCGTGGCATCAAACGTCACTGTCTTGGTCTGTTGCGTCTGCAAGCAGGTATCTGAAAGAGGCCCAGTCAGTGCTTATGATCATGCTATGGCATATCATAACATGATTTTCAGGCTTTGCTAGACCTCTGCCCAGACGTGGCTTCACCAGAGAGCTCTTCCATTCAGCTGACTCTGCCACTTCTGATTCCAGTCAATCACAGCTTGCAGCTGATACGCTGGTTGCAGCGCCTATCAAAGACATCTGTGAAGTTGTCACCACCGCTTTCTTTGCCATGGCATCAGTCTCTGACATGCTAAGCCCTGTCTCTGCATTGCCGCCTCAGTCAGCACAAGCTTGGGCAGGGGCTGCTATAGACACACTAACAGACTCTGGTTGGAGAGCAATGTCTGCGGTCACACTTGCATCCTGCTGAAGAGGAACGGCTGCAGGAGCAGCTGCTGCACACGGTGAAGCAAGACTTGCCGCATCAGCCCCAACATCAGCAGCAGAGAAAGAAGAGGGGCTCGGTACTTCATCAGCGTTGGCTTGGAGCAAAGCCGTAGGCGAAGCAGCTGTCTCAGATGAAGGGGTAGAAGCACCACGGGAGGCTGTAGCATCAGCAGCAGCAGAAGCAAACATTGAAGGGACAAAAGAGGAAGCAATGGCTGAAGAAGAGCACAAGGACGACTGTGCAGCGCCAGTTTGAGCAACCAACCATGGTGTCAGAGAACTTGCGGCTGTAAGACCAGGAGAAGAGGAAGATGGGGATGTTTGGGCAGCGGTTGCAGCTGTACACGAAGACGGAACAGTCAGCTGAGTAACAGCTGCAGCTGAAGTAGAAGGCGAGCGGAAGAAATGCGCAGCTCCTGCATCTGAAGAAGTTGGGGAGGCCTTGGAGGTCTGACTGCGGCGCAGCTCCTTCCTTCTTGTCATGTCTTCTTGCTCCTGCATAAGAGCATGCACACACTCTCAGATCACATGGACCATGCAAACACGCTCCCAGTGTCTGACCCCAACTATTTGAAGTTGAGAGTTGACAAGCAACTGAAGCGCAATAAAATTGTGAAGATGCATTGGGGCTCAGAAGCAAGTAACATGTGGAACATATACAAAGGCACACTGACAGCATTTGCTATGAAAAGCCAACAAAATGCTAAAAAAGGCATTATCTTGGTGTCTCATGCCAGGCCTCAGCCATGAACAAGGCTGCAAAGATGCTTAGGTCTGACTAAGAGGTTGGAATGTGTTCAGCTAATAGCCAAGCATAGGACAATCATGTGATGAACCCTCCTCACAACCAGCATGGGTTTGTGTCAAAGGGAAGCCAGCAGTGCTGCAAGCGTCAGACTATCAGTGCTATCTGTACATTTAGGATGTATGTCGATACAATATTGATGCCTAGCAGCTATTTAGTGAGCATCAACCAGCGTGGGACTGCGTGGAACTGCGTGGAACTGCGTGGAACTGCGTGGGGATCCACTAGAAGTGGTGTCCCACTTTAAGTACTTGGGCAGTGTTTTCACCTCCGATTGCACCGTAGACGCTGAGATCACACATCGAGTAGCTGCTGCAAATAGTGCCTTCCAGCAACTCAGACGGGCCAACATCTGGTCCTCTAGGGCTTTGACCCTGTCTGTTAAAATGCAATTCTTTCAA
>JAABUP010003206.1_pt1 | contig 29285 bp, 27 predicted proteins | sample 5559201 | NCBI WGS metagenome assembly JAABUP01 (sample SAMN10711887, study PRJNA513373) | rock metagenome | isolation source: Antarctica rocks | place: Antarctica | reverse complement strand
GGGCGAGACGTTGCCCAACTGGATCCGACAGTCCGAACGGGACAAGGGCGTGCGGGGCGCCCCGACAAGCGAAGAGCGCGAGCGGATCAAGGCGCTGGAGCGTGAGGTCCGCGAACTCCGGCAGGCCAATGAGATCCTACGCAAGGCGAGCGCTTATTTTGCGGTGGCGGAGCTCGACCGCCGGTTCCGGCCATGATCGCCTTCATCGACGATCACCGCGCCGCCTACGGGGTCGAGCCGATCTGCCGCGTGCTGCCGATCGCCCCGTCGGTCAGGGACCGCCGCGGTTTAGGGCCGATGCGAGGCTGCGGTTGAGGTCGGCCCCGAGGCCTGATTTTAGTTCGCCCTTTACAGCGCGCGCAAGCGCGAGTTCCACATGCCCACCCGCGTCAACACGAAGATCAGCACAGGACAGCAATCCCTGGCATTATAGGAGTGGTGTAGATGAGCAAATACCAGCCAGTGGACCCGGCAATCATGGGGGCGGCAGGAGCAAGCGTTGTAGCAGGTCTGATTTGGAAACTGATCGAAAAAGGCATTCTGTCGAAGCAGGACGCCCTTGATATCTACAATCCGATTATCAGAGCCAAGGAAGCGAAGGCTCAGCTTGGAGAGCGTCAGCTAGGGGACAGTGAGACCGAGTTTGCAATTCAAGATATCCTCGTGGCGATGGTCGAAGGGCTCAATCGGAAGTTTCCCGACTAGTCCAAAAGCGTACCATTCCGCATATTTTTCAGGCTTTTGGTCGTCCATTTGAGCGGCGACAGGGGATCGCCGCGCGTGGAGGGATCAACGATCCTTGCCAGGTCGGACAGCAGCGTCGGATCGGTCTGGGTCAACGGCTTGCGGCCAGCCCCCGCACGGCGGATGCCGCCCTGGGCGGTGTCCGCCGCCTTCCCGCGCAACTCGTCCAAACCCCTGCCGATCGTGCTGCGGGCGATCCCCGTCGCTGCCGAGACCGCCGCGATGCCGCCCCATCCTGCCGCCAGTGCTTCGGACGCCGCGAACCGCCGACGCGCCCGTTCGTCCAAAACCGGGCTCAGTGTTTGGTAGCGAAGCTTGATGGCGGTCATGTCGATCACGCATGAAGACTACAAAGTAAAGCCGTTCAGCGGAATCCCGGCGACACCAATTCCATGATTCAGCAAATTATCGACGCTGCCTAAGCGTAAAAACGTTGCATCAGCCGGTTCCAATAGGTGCAGGCGTACATTATTCTCGCAGGAACGTCATCATTGAGGATCTCCGGGCGGATCAGCTAAAAGGCGTCGATTGGGGATACACCTTGTACCATGTGTTCGGTGTCTCAAGCCTACACGTTAATGCATTCAGGCCGATGCCCATGCTACGAGATCTGATGAAGCCGAACAGGGCGTTTTTGGCTGAACATGGCTTTACGCAATCGAAAGAAGCAAGCTACAGCCATAATCGGGTACAGGCACTCTCACCGGCGACTTTGAGTTAAGACGCACCGATAATTCGTGGCCAGTGATTGCTGACCTGGAGGTGGCGCTCCTGAGGCAATGTCATGTCTGGATGGCGCCCGCGGATCAAGGGCTGTTTTCGACGATGGGCCTGGTCGTGGGTGCGGTCATGTCTTCGGCCTTTGACGCGGAGGTTAAATCCCGTTGACACCGTCCCCTTCTGTGCATCGTCACCGAGCCCCGACCCTTTCGATCAATTCGGTGAGTTCCGAAGACAGCCCGATCGCGGCCTTTGCCCGCGGGCGGCTAAAGCTGCCAAGCCTCGCTTTGCCCGAAGCCATCGCGACCAATGTCTCGATCTGGCGTATAGCCGCCGTGGTTCCGTCGATGGTAGGAACCGGTATTCGGTCGGCGACCTTTCGACCGAGCCCCGCCAACGGGCCGCCCCCTAGGATGACCACGTCGGCACCGTCCTGCTCGACCGCCGCGGTGCAGAGCTCGACGAGAGCGTCCGCATGTTCGTCCTGGACGGTGCGAATGTCTCCAAAGCGTTCCGAAAGAGTCCGGATGCTGGCAAGACGGCTGCTCAGACCGTTTTGGTGCACGGTGTTTCGCAGCGATGGAATCAATCTGAGCGACACCGATATGATCGAGAAGCGCTCACCCAGCATGCAGGCCGTCAACATTGCCGCTTCGGCGATCCCGACGACCGGAATATCGAGCAACTCGCGAGCTCCGCCAAGACCGGGGTCGCCAAACGCCGCAATCACCGCTCCATCGCAGCCGGACGCATACTGCGCGACGGCCATCAGCGTGGCATAGGACGCGATGGCCATCTCTCCACGCGTCTCGATATAGGGGACCCCGAACGCAGCCGTGGCCACGACTATTTCGGTCGTCGGCGACGCGGCTCGCTGGGCCTCCTCCACGATCAGCTTGGTCACGCCAGTCGAGGTATTGGGATTGACGACAAGAATCTTCATGAGACCTGGTTCCTAATGGGCTTCAAGGCAAGGCTGGAGGTGCGCGATCGCACGACGGAGTGACCTTCGGTCCGATCACACCGCCCAGTTGGCTAAAAGCCGTTCCCACGGATTCGACGAGCCAACGAGCCGTTCGCAACAATCTTGCGTCATCATTTCGCAGCCCCACCAATTGTGTCCCGAGCGGCAGTCCGGTGACTCCCTTCAGAATCGGGATCGAGATGGCCGGCAAGCCACAAAGACTCCAGATCGTGCAGAAGACCGGATTGCCGGTCGGGTTGTACCCGATGGGCGCTTCTCCAATGGCGGCCGGTGTCAGGATGGCATCGTAGCCGCTCACCACATCCCCAAGCGCTGCGATGAGTTTCGGAATATTTTGCCTGGCACGGATGTAATCGGTTGCGCGACGCTCCCTGCCTCTCTCAATCATCCCGCGCGCGGCGGGACTGAGAAGTTCGGCGCCCCTGGCATATTGACCGGCAAGACTTACCGCGACATCGCTTTCCATTATCGTGCCATGATCCTCGACGGCCGTGTCGAAAAGCCCCGGAAGCAGCACTTCATCGACCTGACCGCCAAGCTTCGCAACCAGCCCCTCAAAGGCCGCGCGCGTATGGTCCTGAGCCTCGCCCCAGACAGGCGATTTCACGTAGGCGAAGCGAGGTGGCGACGGCGGCCGGGAGTTTACACATTCCACCAGACGAAGGCGCGCCCGCACGGCCATATCCGGGTCCTTGGAATCGTAGCTCATGAGTTCCTGAGCCAGAACTGCGGCGTCTTCCACCGTCCTGCCGAACACCCCGACCTGATCCAATAGTCCCGATTGCTTAAGGCAGCCATGACGCGAGATCAGGCCGTACGAGGGCTTGTAGCCAACAACGCCGCAAAAGGAGGCAGGACGGATGATGGATCCATTCGTCTGGGTTCCGAGCGCGACGGGCACCATCATCGATGCGACTGCGGCAGCCGATCCGCTGGAGGACCCCCCGGGGGTTCGGTTAAGATCATGAGGATTCTTCGTTATTCCGGCTTGCGCTATCGCAAGCTCGGTCGTCACGGTCTTTCCAATGATGATGGCGCCGGCCTGTCGCAGCAGCGACACCGCCGTCGCATCGCGGCAGGGTTGATTACCGGCATGCAGCACGGTGCCGTATTCCGTGGGCATATCGATGGTGTCGAAGATGTCCTTGATGCCAACCGGAACGCCATGGAGCGCTCCGACAGGCTGACCGCTCGCCTGCGCTCGGTCGGCATCACGCGCCTGAGACAATGCGTAAGCCGGGTCGATGTAGCTCCATGCCCCGACCGCGTCGTCGAGCGCAGCGATCCGATCCAGGAAGGAACGCACAGTCTGCTCGGCCGTGAGACCCCCGGTGCGAATCTGAAGACGAAGCTCCGCAGCCGTCATGGTGAAGCAGTCCGTCATTCCGCCAACCTGCTGACGTGGTTCCTCGCGGTCGATGCTTCCAACTCCTCACCATCACGTTCTCGGTTCGCCACCCATTCGGTTTGGCGCCGCTCCGCCCTACCGGCGCGAGTTCACATTGTAGAAAGGCTCGAACACTTGCCTCTCCAAGTATCCCGCGTAAAATTGCCTGACGTGCGGGAAGATTTGCCTTCCCAATTCATGCCGTGCCAATTCCGACGCTTCTAGAGGTTTGCGAAGCGACGCGGCCAGCTCCTCCAAAGCCTCCTTCTTGTTGACCCGTGTGAACCGGCCATCGCGATAGATCGGCTCCCCGGCGACGAGCACGGTCTCCACGCCGCTCATGCGGGCCCGATGAAGGACGGCGTCGACGACCGGGGTTGACGCGTCGAGGTACGGGTAGCAGATCTGTCCCCAATTCATGACGACCAGGTCCGCCGCCTTCCCCGGCTCCAATGTTCCGATCTCCGCCGCGAAGGGAGTGGTCTTTGCGCCGTCGCTGGTGGCCATCCTGAACACTTGCGAGGAGGTTGGGACCTCCTCCTCGTCCATGCCGGGCACTCGATGCTGCCGCAGAACCATTCGCATCTCTTGCAGCATGTCGCGGTCATCGTTGATGCCCGCCTCGTCCAGCCCGATACAGACGCACAGGCCCCTCTTTTCGAACGCGTTGAGGGGAGCGACACCGCTTCTCAGCCTCAAATTCGAGCTGCAATTGTGGCAGATCTTCGTGCCGGTCTCGGCTGCGAGATCGATATCCTCCTCGTTAAGCCAAACGCCGTGCCCGAGGGTCATGGCCGGTCCAAGCAGACCGCATTGGTGAAGATAACGCACCGCGGTCGTTCCGGTCCGACGGCGCGCGTATTCCTTCTGGTACACCGTTTCCAGGATGTGCATATGCATCGGGACCTGGAATTCCTCGGCACATTCGCGAAGCATGCCGAGTGCTCTGTCGGAGCACCAGTGCAGATTGGCCGGCCCAAGCTGAATTCTCACCCTCGGGCTTCCCGCGTACCTGCTGAACAGACCCTTGAAAATTCCGAAACTGTCCTCGAGCGATATGGTGTGGAGTTTGAAAAATTCCCGCATCGTCGCCCCCAGCTCGGGAGGCAATCTTTTGATAAACTCGTCATCCGCCTCATAGGTCATCCGGCTTTGATCCCGGATGAAGTAGGAATAGGAGACACGCATGCCGATGTCTTCGTAGGCTTTAATGATTTTGACGGAAGCGTCCCCGATCTGTTTCGGCCCTCCGGGAATGAACCCTCGAAGATGCTGAACGGTCGTGATTCCCGACTCGATCATTTCGAACGCGGAATACAGGGTGTCGAGATAGTGATCGACGTCCCGTGCGCCTAGGCGCGAAGCGAACCAGAGTTCGAGAGCATGATCCGGCGAGCCGAGTTGAAAGGGTGTGAGCCCGACATGATGGTGACCGTTCACAAATCCAGGCGTGACCACATGATCGGCCGACCCTATGACTTCGTCGAAATCATGCTTCTTTGAGAGCTCGTCGAACTTTCCGACTTCCTGAACAATACCGTCGCGCTGGAACACCGCGCCATCCTCTACGACGATAGCTTTGTTTTGGTCTACCACCTTGCAGATGACATATCGACCACGTATCAAAGATGACATCAGTTTCTCCTCCATAGCCATAAGATTAGTGTAGTAATTATTCGCGAATTAATACATTATAACGGCATTTTTATTACATTATTGATCCTTATATATTGACCAATAGAAGCTGGAACTGCGCAACGTGACTGTGCTAAAGCCCGCGCTCATCATAGACTTTCAGCAATGCAGGGAAGCCGATCCGAGGATCCATGGCGGCGCGCTCCGTGAGCTGATCTATGAACAGTTCGCAGGCCGAAACTTGTTCCAAGGAGATGAATTCGTTCGGACGATGCGCCTGCTCGATGCTTCCGGGCCCCATCACGACCGTCGGGATCCCCGCCGCCGAGAACAGGCCGGCTTCGGTTCCGAAGCTGAGTTTGCATGTCCGGTTGGTCTGCCCCAGGGCGGAGACCAGCGCCACCACCGGATGGCTGCGATCCGTCCGGAGTGCAGGAAAATGCGATAGCGTTTGCCAGGATATGCCAGCATCCTCGCCGGTGCTCTGGAGGTCCGGCGCAACCACGTCGGCCGCGAATTTTTCGATCTCCTGGATATAGGGCTCGGCGCTCGCGCCTGGCAGTGGCCGAATCTCGAACTCGAACTGACACAGCTTCGGAATGATGTTAGTTGCGATGCCGCCGGCGATCGTCCCAGTCTGCATCGTGGTGTAGGACGGCTCAAGCTCGGGATCGAAGGGCCCTTCCTGGTGCACTCTTCGTGCCATCTGCTTCAGCTTCTGGATCAGCTCCGCGCTTGCTTCGATTGCGTTCGCGCCTTTGTGCACGAGACTGGAATGCGCCTCTCGGCCATGAACCGTGCAGCGGATTTCCGCCTTTCCCTTGTGGGCAACGGCCACCTGCATCTCGGTGGGCTCGCCGACGATGCACGCCAGCGTCTGCAGGCCTTTGCGCGTCAGATCCGCGATAAGATCGGGCACGCCGAGACACCCCACCTCCTCGTCATACGAAAGCGCCACGTGAATCGGCGTCTTCGGCCTGGATCGCATGATCGCTTCGGCTCGGGAGAGGACGACGGCGATGAAGGATTTCATGTCACAGGTGCCGCGGCCAAAGAGCAAACCGCCAGATTCCCGTACATTGAATGGATCGGTATCCCAGTTCTGTCCGTCGACCGGCACGACATCGGTGTGGCCTGACAGGACTATGCCGGGCCGGTCATGCGGCCCGATGGTCGCAAGCAGATTCGCCTTTTGCGAACGCCCATCGAACGTAAGCGTGCTCTCTACGCCAATCGCCTTGAGATGGGCCTCCACAAAATCGATGAGGTCGAGATTTGAATTCCGACTCGTCGTGTCGAACGCGACGAGTCGCTCAATCAGACGGATGGTTTCGGCGGATGGCTGGCCCATGGATCTCCTCGATCTGTGCGCGATAACGCGCCGACGTCGGGTGCTCTTAAGAGGATGCCCGCTCTTGTTGGAGAAATGCCCGATCGACCTCGTCCCTCAGAAGGTCGGTCAGTTGGTCCCGCAGGGCATGAACGGCAGGGTCCTTTGGGTCCCGCGGTCGGGAAAGTTCAACCGGGACAACGCTCTTGATGCGGCCCGGTTGGGACGTGAAGACCACGATGCTGTCGGCCAACGCGATCGCTTCGTCGATTCCATGCGTGACAAAGAGCACAGACGCCCCGCTGTCTCGCCACACACTGATGAGAAAGTCTTGCAGCTTCGCGCGGGTCTGCACGTCGAGGGCGGCGAAAGGCTCATCCATCAACAGAACGCTTGGTTTCATGGCCAGAGCGCGGGCGACCGCCGCGCGCTGCCGCATGCCGCCCGAAAGTTCATCCGGTCGTTTATCCATAAACCCGCGTAAACCGACCTTCCGCAGGATTTGGTCCGCGGTGGCTGTTCGAACCCCTTTGTCGACGCCACGCAATTTCAGCCCGAAGGTGACGTTTTCGGAAACTGTAAGCCACGGAAAGAGGGATGCCTCCTGAAAAATAAGGCTGCGATCGCTGCTGGGCCCGGTAACGGACTGGCCGTCACAGACGATCGATCCAGTGTCCACCGCTTCGAGACCGGCGATCATGTAAAGCAGCGTGCTCTTCCCGCAACCGCTTGGCCCGAGGAGAACGACGAACTGACCGGGCTCTACGTCAAGATCTATGTCGACCAGAGCCTCCAGCGCTCGCGCCGTTCCCTTCCCCCAGACCTTCCCGACCGCCTTGCATCGGACCGCGCCCGCGTCCTCTGGACGACAATAGTCAACCGCTTTGGCTTGATTCATGTGTAAAGCCCCTACCTCGGCAGCCAATACAGCATCCGACGTTGTATCTGTCGCAACCCCATATCGAGAAAGTATCCAACGAGACCTATTACGGTCATGGTGAAAAACGTCAGGCCGGAGTTAAAGGTGTTTCTCGCAAGCATCACCACTTGGCCAAGACCGCTCCCGACCCCAAGCGCTTCTCCTATCAGCACGATCATCCATGCCGCGAAAAGATTGAGACGCAGAACTAGGAAAAGCCCTGGCAATATAGATGGCAGCACCACTTCTAACAATAGCTGTCGCCGCGATGCTCCCATGATCCTAGCAACATTTATATAAGATTTCTTGACGCTATCCAATTCAGTAACTGTCGCCAGCGTCATTACAAAGAATACAGCGATGAACACGAGAAATATCGCTGCATAATTGCCTATGCCAAACGCGATCACCGCGACAGGCAACCAAGCCACAGGCGATATGGGGGACATCAGCGTTATTATGGGCAGTACAAGCTTGCCAAATATCCGGATATAACGAATAGCGATGCCAACCGTCAGGCTGATCGCGAAAGCCAGTGCTAGTCCAAGGAGCACCCGCATCGCGGTCAGGCTCACGGTCGTGGCCATGGCCAATAAGACAGCGCTCAGCGAGGACGATGGATTCCTGGTTGCGACACTGAAAAATCTGCCCTGGGCCAGGAAGTTGTGCAGGAAAATGTGCGGTGGCGGCAGAAGCAGCGGATTGGCCCAGCCGAAGAACCACGCGGCCTCCCAGAGGCCGAAGAACAGCCCGACGGAAGCGCACCACCATGCAACCTTCTTCGAGGTCTGGACCATCCTGATGCTTGGAAACCTGAGGGAGCGCCCTGCGATGGCCTGGACGGTCATGCCCGCCTCCCCGCCCCACGACCACGATATAATCGGAGCGGCGTGCTCTTCATCTTCCGCTCGGAGTTCATATTGCGATCCTAGTCAAGGTTTTGGGAACCCAATACAGCACCCGTGTCTGTACTTGGCGGAGTAGGACGTCGAACACGAAGCCTAGAACGCCGATCAGTGTCATTGCGAAGAATACGAGCGTGAAATTGAACGTGTTGCGGGCCAGATTGATGACTTGCCCAAGGCCGTTGCCGACACCCGCGGCCTCTGCCACGAGAACGACCATCCACGCACCGAAGAGATTAAGCCGAAGGATAACAAAGAGGCTCGGCAGGATAGCGGGAAGCACAACCGATCGATAGGTCTGCCATTTCGTCGCGCCCATGATCTTCGCGACGTTCAAATAGCTTACATCGATGCGTTCTATCTGGTTGACGGTAGCTAATGTAATCATAAAGAAAATAGCGATGAACACCATGAATATGGCCGGGGCATTGCCCACTCCCAGAATGAAAATAGAAACCGGCAGCCACGCCAAAGGAGATATGGGGGCCAGCAACGTGACGGTCGGTAGCACCAGATTGCCGAAAATCCTGAAGTAGCAGATTGCGGCACCGAGCACGACGCTGACCGTGAACCCGAGTGTCAGGCCGATCAGAACTCGCAATGCGGTTGCCAGCATTACCGAGAAAACATCGAAGAAAGGGCCTGCCGATTCCGAGCCGACAGCCGTCGTCGACCCGAAGCTCTTAGCCTGCTCCGATAAATTGGCCAGAAAAATGTGGGGTGGCGGAAGTATCGTCTCCTTCACCACTCCCAAGGCCCATAGCAGTTCCCAAATGGCCACCAGGCACGAAATCGATGCAAGACCCCAAAGGATATCTGCAATCAGCCCATCTCGAGATAGGACGGAAGTAGGGCCTCCTCCAGCTTTTGCAAAGCTGGGCGGATCTTTCTTGCTTCCTGAGCTCAACAAAACGTTGGGCACTTCCGACCTCACCTCAAGAGGAACGACGTTATGATTTTATCTTGACCGATTTGTACAGTTCCTGATTTTCGGCAATGACCTCGTCAAGCATGGTCCAGTCGAATATGCTCTTGTCTGGCGCCTTTATAATGTAGCCCAGTTCGATCATCGACGTTCCTCCGTTGATCATGAAGTCGGACTGGCCTCGCTGATCGACGACGTTCGGCTGTTTTCCCGACGCGTCGAGGACGACATCGAAACTCGCCTTGTAATACTTGCCGACCGTATCTCGCACGGCGGCGGCTCGGTCATCTTCGGATTGCTTCTGGGCCACGAACAGAGCCTTGATGAGAGCCTTCAGTTCCCGCCTGTTCTCCTTTATCAGCGGGGTCCGAGCGGCCAGAACGCAGTCGGTGTATCCGGGGTGATAAATGTCGGTGCCGTCCGAGATCACATGAGCTCCGGGGCGTGCCGCGCCGACCGCTTGCGTCGCGTAGGGCTCGCTGTGACACATGAGGTCGACGCTGCCGGCGATGAAGGCTTGGGCGAGTTCGGGCGAGGTGCCGAAATAGCGAACGTCGACGTCGCTGAAAGACATGTTCGCCTTCTTCAGCCAGTCGTATGGCAGCATTTCAAGCGTATCGGCCTGGAAGGTTCCGAGTGACTTTCCCTTCGCGTCGGCCTGCGTCTTGATGTGCGCTTGCCCACACAGGATACAGCCCTGGGCTCCTCCGCCCGAGATGATCGTCACGGGAACGCCCTTGTCTCGCAGCGTCAAGAAGTTCGTGTAGGGAATCAGTGACACATCGACCAACCCAGCGCCGAAAACCGTCGTGATGTCGGCGTTGCTTGGGGTCTGAACAAACTCCAGCTGCACACCGTCGGCTGCGGCGAGATTTCGCTCCTTAACCAGAAAGATGCCGAGGTTGCACAGCCCCGTGCCATGCGTGGCTTTCAGTGTCTTCATCCCTTGTGCACGAGCACTCGAGCCCGGTCCCGCCCACAGGCACGCCGGCACCGCTGCAACCGTTCCCGCAGCCACGCTGCTGCAGAGGAACTGGCGCCGGTGCATCTCGCTCAAACCCTTTGGAACATCGCCGGAGCGAGCCCCTTGAAGACTACGATCACGTTTCATGTCTGCATCTCCTCCCGATTTGATTCCTCTTGACACTAGCGCTACGTCGGTCCGCTGCAAGAGTCAAACGCATTGTGTACAATTTCACCGTGAATCGCACGCTATTTTATTTGCTTCATGAGAAGAATGATGTGAAGGTTTGGCGGACCCTCTAGGAATGTAGAGGGACGGGCCGTAGGATATTGGATCGGGCACTCCACATGCGGAGGAAGATGCCGTGCGCAAGAGAAGGGATTTGGGGTGGACTCTAATGTGGACCGAAGAGCGGACCTTTCCGTGCGATCGAATCGCCCGAACGGGAGAAAAGTCAGCTCACGCGAAAGCGGGATGTACACCCGGGTGTATGACGCGATCGTTCAGCATTTGCTGCCACCTGGCACGAAGCTGAATGAGACGGTTCTGAGCGAGGTATTCTGCGTAAGCCGGACGACGGTGCGTCCGATCCTCGCGCGGCTGGCTCATGAGGGGATGGTGGACCTCGAGCCGAATCGCGGAGCTTTCGTGGCGCGGCCATCTATCAAGCTCACGCGCGACCTGTTTGAGGTTCGGCGGATCTTGGAATGTGATATCGTTGCTAAGTTGGCGCCGGTACTTGCGGAAAAGGCCATCGAATCCCTTCGGCGTACAGTAACGGAAGAGCTTGCGGCTTCCCAACTGAACGATGTCAAAGTGCAACTGCACCTCTCCGGCCTCTTCCATTTGCAATTGGCGGAATGTTCGGGCAACCAGGTTTACAATGAGATCATCAGGGAGTTGATCTCCCGTACCTCGCTGGCAATTGCGCTATACCAGGCACCTGAAACGTCTGGATGCAGGTGTGAGGATCACTCCCATATTCTCGCATGCCTCGAGACTCGCGACGGCGCCGCTGCATCGCTTACAATGAGCAAACATTTGTCGAGCCTTGAGGATGCGCTCAACCTCGACGTGGAGGATCCATCAGCGGTCGATATCCGGGCCGTACTTTCGCATGCTTCGACCGCCATCGATGGTGGTCGTCGTCTCCAGCCGACCCGGGTCCGTAAATCGTAATCTAGGGGGATCCTGACCGGCCGTTACTGCACCGCGTGATCGGCACTCAACCCAGCAGTATGCTGTTCGATGGAGGACTTCGACTTATGCAACTAACAATAGGAGCCGGACCGTTCATATTCAAAGCACGAATGGAGGAAAGCCTTGCGCCCGCGACGTGCGCGGCCTTCAGGAAACTGCTCCCGTTCAAAAGCCAAGTCATTCACGTTCGCTGGAGCGGCGAAGGCTGCTGGATCCCGTTGGGCCAGCTTGATCTCGGGCTGGGGTACGAAAACCACACAAGTCACCCCAGCGCGGGAGACATAATCCTTTACCCAGGCGGCCTCAGCGAAACGGAGATCCTTCTCGCCTATGGCGGCGTATTTTTTTCAAGCAAGGTTGGTCAGCTCGCGGGCAACCATTTTCTGACCATTACCGAAGGCCGTGAGAATCTTGCCGCTCTCGGTAAGCAAACGCTCTGGGAGGGCGCCCAGCCGATCATCTTCGAGGCCGCGGGAGGCACCGGGTAGCCAACCCGACTGAAATCTGCCGATGAAGACGGTGGTGGCGCGCAGGGTGGGAGCTTTCGCTGCGCCCACCGCGCCCGCCTGCGACGGGAACTTCTATATTCGACCCGCCAAATCGGTCTTTGGTGCGTCCAGGCGGAACAACTGCCCCCACCCGGTTACTTGGGTGGGATCTGCTTGCGCAATCTTCAGACACTTCCAGACCGAGGTGGCGACCGTATCGTAGATGGGCAAGTTGATCTCCCGTTCCATTTCATCCACAAGAGGCGCGGCGCGAAGATTCGTGCAGAATGTCGTGATCACTTGTGGTTCCCCTTCCGATGCGCTCCGCCGAACCATGTCTCGTATCCACTGCGATCCGACTCCGGAAAATTCCGCATTGATTTGGATGCCCGCGTGACGCTCGCTGACACATTGAAATCCGGCCTCGGCAAAATTGTCCATGATACGGCTCTGAACATCACCTGTGTAAGGCGTGACCAGTCCAAACCTCTTCACTCCGGCTCTCTCGAAAGCCTCGAGTAGACTCAAAACCGAAGTTGTGGCCGGCTTCCCGGTCTCGCTCGTAATTCGTTCGCAGAGGCGCCTATCTGCCTCGAAACCAAGCCAGCCGCCCGAGGTGCCGTTCCATGCGATGACATCCACGTCCGCATCTGCAAGAAGGGATGCCGCTTCAAGTATTGGCCGATCATCGAACTGGCTTAGAGCTGCCTCGCTCAGGCCAATCTGGGTAACGCGAAACCTGCTGAAATGCGCAGAAGCTCCTTCCACCTCCGCGAGCATTGCCGACGTCACTGGCTCCAACACGGTGTTGGAGGACGGGGTCAGCATACCAATAACCAAGCGACCGTTGCGCATGAATTCTCCGTCTGTAAGGTCATCCGTGTACACGGGCAATAATAACCTATGGTTGGCGAAATGTTATCCCGTTTATCTATCCGGATGGCTTCGCCTTATGCCCGCGACTAATCTATCGAGGAACTGCTGCTCAGGAACGTTTGAAGAGCTTTATCGGTCGGATACGACCTTCGGTTAACGAGAACAGCATGCAACTCCACCATTTGAGCGCGACTGACCTGGCGAAGGCTATCCGAAGCAAAATGTGCTCGGCCAGGGACGCTGTCAAGTCCTGTCTAGATTCGATAGCACGCCAGAATCCGGGCTTGAACGCCTTTCTAACTGTGACCGCCGAGGCTGCCCTGGTGGAAGCTGAGAAGGCCGATAGTGCGATGGCACGAGGAGACTCGATTGGACCTCTCCATGGCCTCCCATTGGGCATCAAGGATACCATCGACACTGACGGAATTCGCACAACCTATGGTTCAGCACTTTTCGCGGGGAACGTCCCCGCATCGGACGATCTGATCGTCGCCCGGTTGAGGAGAGCGGGTGCGATCGTCATTGGGAAAACAAGTACGCCGGAGTTTGGGTTTGGCGGCATCACAAAGAATGACCTTATCGGCACGACGGTAAATCCTTATGACCGCTCGCGGACGTGTGCCGGGTCGAGTGGCGGGTCGGCTGTCGCGGTGGCCGCAGGAATGATACCGCTTGCGCACGGCACCGACTTCGCTGGGTCGATCCGGCACCCAGCTAGCTTTTGCGGCGTTGTTGGTTTTCGTCCGTCGATGGGGCGGATTCCGGTATTTCCGAAAATGCCGCTTTCACAGAACCTCGTAGCGCACGGCGTCTTCAGTCGCAGCGTCGAAGATGCAGCTCTCTTTTTGAGCGCCACGGCGGGTCGCGACGACCGAGATCCCTTATCCCTTGCCACCGAGGCTTGGCAGCCACTCCAGTTTTCTGGAGAACACCTGTCGCTGCGTGTCGGATTCAGCCCAAATCTCGGATTTGCTTTGATCGATAAGGAGGTAGAGGAAACGTTCCTTTCTGCTATTGAGCGAATATCGAACATCTATCCCGATACGCGAGAAGCAGAATTGGACCTTGGAGACATTGGTCATCCATTTCGAATACTTCGGGGCACGTTAGTCCACGACCAGTATTCTGCTCTTGTGGCAGCCCATCGCGATCAAATTTCGGATACGCTGATTTGGAATACGGAACTTGGGTCAGCCATAACCGCCGCTGAATATTTCCAAGCCGAACGTGAGAGAAGCGTTATCTATCTAAAACTTTTGGAATCATTTGACGAATACGATATTCTGGCCACAGTATCTGTTCCGGTTCTACCGTTTTCCCACAGCAACAATACGGTACTAGTGATAAACGGAATTCCGCTGACTGATCCTATCGATTGGTTTACGCTTTCGGCGGTTGTCACCCTCACCGGTTTTCCAGCAATATCGATTCCCTGCGGGTTCTCGAGAGACGGTCTTCCGGTGGGTATCCAACTGATCGCGAAGCCCTTCAATGAGAGTGCTCTGGTGGCTTGCGCGTTCCGGCTTCAGGAAGAATTGGACTTTCGACACCAATGGCCTGTTGAGGCGTGAATTCGCGGTTAACCGCGAGTGTAGCGCGGCAATCTGGATGCGACTCCGCATTGCGTCGCCTGAAATGTTGCCGGAGTAGTCCCCCGTTGCCTCAGCCGACATGCTCCCTTGGCGGTGCGAGCTGGGGAGCGGGGTATGAGGCAGGTCAGCATGGCGACGCGCGATGAGGTCACGGCGGTTCTCGTCCAAAGATATGCGGAAGCTAGCCGTCACGACCGCGGTCGCATCCTCGACGAGATGGTGGCCATCACGGGCCATCACCGCAAACACGCGGCGCGGCTTCTGCGAGGGAAGGCAGCGGTTACGCGATCTGGGCCACGGCCGGGCCGCCGCACCTACGACGAGGCTGTCCGCGAGGCCCTGGTTACGGCCTGGGAGGCGGGTGACCGGATCTGTGGCAAGCGCCTCAAGGTGTTGTTGCCGTCGCTGGTCGAGGCCATGGAGCGGCACGGACATCTCGTGCTTGACCCCATCGTTCGGACAGGTCTGCTGACGATGAGTGCCACGACGATCGATCGGGCGTTGGCCGAGAACAGGGCCGCGGCCGGGCGAAAGCGCCGGCGTGTCGGGGCCTCGTCCGCCGTGCGACGCGCCGTGCCGGTGCGGACCTTCGACGACTGGAATGATCCGGCGCCCGGCTACGTGGAAGCGGATCTCGTCCTCCACTGCGGGGCGAGTCCGAAGGGTAGCTACCTGCAGACGCTGACGCTGACCGACATTGCTACCGGTTGGACGGAATGTGCGCCGCTGATGATTCGCGAGCAGGTGTTGCTCACGAAGGTTCTGGACGAGGTTCGGAGAGCGCTGCCTTTCCCGCTGCTGGGCTTCGATACGGACAACGACACGGTCTTCATGAATGAAACCGTGAAGGCTTACTGCACGCAGGCCGGTGTCGAATTCACGCGATGCCGGCCCTATCGCAAGAACGACCAGGCCTGGGTGGAGCAGAAGAACGGGGCCGTCGTGCGCCGCATGGTCGGCTACCGCCGCTATGTGGGGCTCGAGGCCGCCACGGTGCTGGCCCGGCTCTATAAGTCGGTGCGGCTCTACGTGAATCACTTCCAGCCGTCGTTCAAGCTGGCCAACAAGAAGCGCGAAGGCGCCAAGGTCCGCAAGCGCTACCATCCTCCGGCGACGCCGTTCGCGCGCCTGCTGGCGGATCCGAGAACCGCGGACGACGTGCGTCGGCGATTGCAGGAGATGCACGCGACGCTCGACCCCGTGGCGCTTCTGCACGACATCCGCGCGCTCCAGGGCGAACTGGTCATCTTGGCCGACCGATCCACCTCCGATGACACCGCCGCCCCCACCGCACCGACGCTCGAGCAGTTCCTGAGCGGGCTACGGACGGCGTGGCAAGAGGGCGAGGCACGCCCGACGGCGCGGTCAAAGCCTGCATCCAAGCGGGGCCGGCGGCGGCCCGATCCGTTCGCAATGGTGACCGACACGCTCCGGGAATGGTTCGAGGCCGAGCCCCGGCGATCATCGGGCGAACTCCTCGAGCGGCTCCGGGCAGAACACCCGGACAAGTTCACGGCAGCGCCCAGTGGCGTTCCTCGGCGAAAAGGATGTCGCCGCCTTCCGAGACCGCCTCGTCAAAGGTGGATGGCGCAAGAAGGTCGACGCCGCGGTCCTGCGGCTGACCAAGGAGGGCGCGCCCAAGAAGCGCCTCGAAGAGGTAAAGGGCCTAGTCCGCCGGAAAGAGACCGTAGAGGCCGAGCAGGACATGGAGGAGCGCCGGCGGATCGAGGCCGAGATCGCCAAGGTGGAAATCCGAGAGGGGATCAAGGGTCCGGCGCGGACCACCATCGTCAACGTCGTCCAACTCATCAGTCGCTCGCTCAACCACGTGCGTCAGACGATGGACTCCGTTCCGGAGATCCGCAGCGTCCGCATGCCGAAGGCCTCGCCCGGCCGGGAGCGGCGCCCGACCCCGGCGGAAATGGAACGGATGCTGCGAGAGGCGCCGTCGATCAACCCCGCCTTCCCTCTCCTCATCCGGTTCGCCGTCACCACGACTCTCCGCAGGGGTCGCGCCCTTTCTTGCCGCTTGGCTGACATTCGCCCGATCGGCTCCGGCAAGCACGCGATCGCGTTCCCCCGCGAAACCGCGGTCCGCAACAAGCGGACCGGCGTGGTACCGGTGGCGTCGGAGCTGAAGACCATCATCGACGAGGCTTGCGCCTTGAAGGGACTCGATCCGACGTCTCGGGCATCCGAGACCATCTTCGACGTCTCGGCATCGCAACTGGTCGAGTGGTGGGACCGGTTGCTCGCCAAGTGCGCGATCTCCGACCTGCACTGGCATGATCTGAGGCACGAGGGGACGAGCCGCCTGTTCGAGCGCGGCCTCACTACGGCGGAGGTGATGAGCATCACGGGGCACAGCACACAGGAGATGGTCGACCGATACTCGCATTACAGCGCGGCGATCGTGCACGACAAACTCGAGCATCACGGCGACGCTTCGGCGTTGCTGGCCGAAATCGAGTTCCTTGTTCCTCAATACGTAGCAGCGGGCGGCGACATAGGGATGTTGCGCTCCGCGATGACACCGGGAATTGTTACGGCTTAACTTGAGGAGCGAACGTCACTGCATCTACTGCTTTACCAGCCTCACTCCGCCGGTGTCCACTTGGGAGCATATGCCGCCGAAGCAGATGTTCCGGAACAATGATCGCCCTAGTGGGATGGAGTTTGCGAGCTGCGTTGCATGTAACAACGGAACCCGAGCGGCTGATACAGTCGCAAGTTTCGTCGCACGCATGAACCCAGTCGGTGATATCTCAGACTTGGAATACAAAGAGCTAGTCGGAAAGCTCTGCCTTATAAAGATGCACGCTCCTGGCGTGCTGGAGGAATTGTTCGGTCACGGAAAAAGCCGTGACGAGTGGGTAAGAACTAAAGGCGGTGTGCTTAAACCGATGCGAACTGCCGAGATCGATGGCCCATTGCTGAAAACATATCTAAGCGTCTTTTCCTCGAAAATAGCCAGTCACGACATTGTCCAGTCCACGCACTGCTAAGTAGATGAGGCCGCCCGTTGTCAGCAGAAAAGCGTCAGGGGAGTAGCTATCTGCCAGCCTATTGTAGAAGAAGCCAAACCCAGCCGGGCTGGTGTTCACCGTCGGCGTCGTCGAGGGCGCGGTCGTGGTCGGCGGCCTCGGTGCGCTCGGGGCCGCGCTCTTCAGCATCGGCATACCGCACCACAGCGTGGCTTCGGTGGCAGGCCTGCTGATCACCACGGAGGCCATGGTTGCCGAGACTCCGAAGAAGGACTCGCCGGCGATGCCGGGTGGCCGCGGCAGGGGCGACATGGGTGGAATGGACTACTGATGACCCAACTCGAGACGGGGAGCGATCCCGTCTCGAGCGGCAAGTCTCCCCTGCGCTGGCGGCTCTACCGCCCGTGCAGGGGACCAGCATGTTGCGGAGCCCCGGGCCGGGATTGATCGTCGGCGCGGCCGAAGGCGACCCGAACTGGGATAGCTACCAACAACCAGGTCGGGCGCGGTGCGGTCGCAGGCTCGTCTACAATGTTGTTCATCTCCCCGCTCTTGGCCGTGTTTTCAGGCCGTCTGTCCCTCTATCGCGGATAGCGAGCGTTGGCATTGCCCACAATCTTCGGTGCTTCTATCCCGCATGGCTTTCGTAGCTCGCGATCGTTGATAGTGTCTCAGCTTGAAATTGGCCAGGGTTGACCGACCGCTCGCGTTCCGCTCCAGCGAGTCGAGGTAACCCCGATAAGGCGCACGTCTCGACGTCCTACGTTGAGCGTCAGAACCTCACCATGTCGATACACATGCGCCAGTTCACTTGATTTACCAACGGTTCTTTAAGAGTTCGAGATCCACGCCCACATGGTCGCTTGCTACATGGTCGCTTTCTACATGGTCTGATACGACGTCGTCCGCATCCAAAAGACGCCCCGCTGCACCCTGGCGAAGGCGGCGGGTGTCATACGACCTCCTGTTGATCAGCTCTGTTTTGTGGTTTTGGGCCACGAGTGGAACGAGGTACGAGACCTGATGGCAGGTGCTCGCCGGCCTTGCCCCGCTGGACGCCGCGAAAATCAGATCCTCCTGGCGTTCGTGCTCTCGACGGCGGCTTCCTGGGCGGTGTCATCGTCGCGTCCGCGGCGCTGCGGCGGCCGACCGGTACGCCGTCAGGCGCCGAAGCGCGGCTCGGGCACGCCGCGGATGCCGAGGTCGCGGATGGCGAAGAGACTCCCGCGCAGCACCCCGTCGCCGGGAAAGCGGGGCAGGGGGGGCTTGGCCATGGAAGTGACGTAGAGCACGTCGAGGTCCGGTCCGCCGAACATCACGCTCGTGACCTTCTTCACCGGCATGTCGATCACCCGGTCGACCGAGCCGTCGGGCGCGTAGCGCATCAGCTTGCCGTCGTAGACCAGCGCGTTCCACAAAAACCCTTCGGCATCGACGGTGGAGCCGTCGGCCGCCCCGCCCCGCGCCGTGTCGACCGTCGCGAAGGTGCGCCGGTTGGCGATGCCGCCCGTCTCGAGGTCGTAGTCGTAGGCCCAGATCTCGCCCGACCAGGTGTCGTTGAAGTAGAAGGTGCGGCCGTCCGGGCTCCAGCACGGCCCGTTGGAGCAGATGATGCCGCTCGCGAGCGTGGTCACCTCGAAGTCGGTGCCGAGGCTGTAGAGGGCGCCGTGCGCGCCTTTCTCCATCGTGTCCATGGAGCCGGCCACGAAGCGTCCCCGCTTGTCAACCTTGCCGTCGTTGATGCGGTTGTGCGGTCGGTCCGGCTCTGGGTCGTGCAGCAGCGTCACCTCACCGGTCTTGAAGTCGAGGAGGTGGAAGCCGCCCTGCAGGGACACCACCGCGCCCTCGCCATCCTTGCGCAGCGCCATCGAGCCGATCTTTTCGGGGACGTCCCAGGCGCGAACCTCCCGCCCGTCGGCGGTGGCGCGGAACACGCGGCCGTCGAAGCTGTCGATCCAGTAGAGGCGCTGCTGGTCGACGTCCCAGAGGGGACCCTCGCCAAGCGTCGTCTTCACATCCAGGAGTACGTCGATGCGCATGAGGTGTTGTCCTTTCAGCCGGCGAAGCGCGGCTCGGGCACGCCGCGAACCCCGAGCCCGTGGATGGCGAACAGCATCCCGGCCTCTACCTCGCGCGGCGGCACGCCGGCAATCGGCCGGGCCATGGATGTGACGAAGGCGATATCGAGGTTCGGCCCGCCGAAGATCAGCGAGGTGGCGCTTTCGACCGGCAGCCCGACGGTGCGGTCGAGCGTCCCGTCCGGCGCAAAGCGCAGCAGCCGTCCGCGATAGACCTCGCAGCTCCAGACATAGCCCTCGGCGTCCACCGTGGCGCCATCAGGGTAGCCGGGGAAGCCGAGCGCCGCGAAGTCGGCGAAGACGCGGCGGTTAGAGACGCCGCCCGAGGCCGTGTCGTAATCGTAGGCGTAGATGAGCTTGCGCGTCGTGTCGGCGAAGTAGAGCGTGCGGCCGTCGAGGCTCCAGCAGGGTCCGTTGGAGCAGATGATGTCGCGGTCGAGTTCGCTGACGCGGGCGCCTGGGTCGAGCCGGTAGAGGCGGCATAGCGGATGGGCCTCGCCCTCGTCCATCGAGCCGGCCACGAAGCGGCCCTGCCGGTCCACCTTGCCGTCGTTGATGCGTGCGCGAGTGGGTCTCGCCGACGCCGGCCAGCAGCGACACGGCGCCTGTCGTGAGGTCGAGGGTGTGGAAGCCCGCGCGCAGCGAGCAGACCACCCCGCCGCCGTTCCGCAGGGCGATCGAGCCGACTCGCTCCGGCAGCGCCCACCGGCGTCGCCCGCCATTGGGCTCGAGCCGGAACACCGCCGGCGCGAAGCTGTCGATCCAGTAGAGGGCCTGCTCGGCGACATCCCACAGCGGACCCTCGCCGAGCTGGTCCCGGTCGGCGTTGATGACCTCGATGCGCAGCATGCGTCCTCCCGTCCGGCTGGCGCGGCGTCCTGGCGTCAGAAGTTCACGTCGAGGCCACCCTTCAGCGACAGGATCTCGCGGGCTTCGTCGGGCGTCGCGACCTCGAGACCGAGGCCCTCGATGATCTGCCGCACGCGCCTCACCTGCACGGCGTTGCTCGTGGCGAGCCGGCCGGGCCCGTCCCACAACGAGTCTTCGAGGCCCACCCGCACATTCCCGCCCATGGCGGCCGCCATGGCGGCGATGTTCATCTGGTTGCGCCCGGCACCGAGCACGGACCAACGGTACTGGTCGCCGAACAGCCGGTCGGCGGTGCGCTTCATGTGCAGCACGTCGTCCGGGTGGTTGCCGATGCCGCCCTGCAGGCCGAACACCGTCTGGATGAACAGCGGCGCCTTCACCATCCCGCGCTCGAAGAAATACCTGAGATTGTAGAGGTGCGCGGTGTCGTAGCACTCGAACTCGAAGCGGGTGTTGTTGTCGGCGCAGGTCGTCAGGATGTGTTCGATCTGGCCGAAGGTGTTGCGGAAGATAATGTCCTTGTTGGCAAGGTAGGTCCGCTCCCAGTCGTCCTTCAGGTCCTTGAAGCGGTTGAGCATGCCGAACAGCCCGAAGTTCATCGAGCCGAGATTGAGCGAGGCGACCTCCGGCTTGAAGGTCGCGGCCGGCCGCACGCGCTCCTCGATCGTCATCGTCGGGGCGCCGCCGGTGGTCAGGTTGATCACGCAGTTGGTGCGCTGCTTGATGACGGGCAGGAACTTGGCGAATGCCTCCGGCGACTGGTCTGGGGCGCCTGTCTCGGGGTCGCGGGCATGCAGGTGGACGATGGCGGCACCAGCCTCGGCTGCCCCGATCGCGGCCTCGGCGATCTCCTCGGCCGTGACGGGCAGGTACGGGGACATCGACGGCGTGTGGATCGCGCCGGTGACCGCGCAGGTGATGATGACTTTTCGCGGAGCCATGATGGGGTCCTACTCTCCGATGTCGCGGGCGGCCTGTCGCTTGTGCGCCAGGAGGGCCATGAGGCGGCGGTCGCGCCATTTCTGCCGCTCCACCAGGGCGTCGGCCGGGAGCCGTTGGCGCCGGTCGGCTTCGACACGCTCCATCACTGGACCAGTCCAGTCGACCCGGCGCTGCACGGAGGGGAAGATGTCTTCGTAGATCTGCTGGTAGCGCTCCGCATAGTCGCGCACGCCCGCCGGTGCGTTGAGGTCGATCGTCTCGAATGGGCCCATGAAGGACCAGCGCAGGGCGAGGCCGTCGCGGATGCCGATGTCGATGTCCTCGATGTCGGCGACGCCGTCGGCGACCAGGCGGAACTCTTCCTCGAGAAGCGCGCCCTGCATGCGGTTCATGATGAAGCCGTCGATCTCCCGCTTCATCACCAGCGGTGCCTGCCCGCAGCCGCGCAGGAAGGCGGCAGCCTTCTCGACCGTCTCGGGGGATGTCCACGGCGAGGGGCAGACCTCCACGGCCGGCACGAGATAGGGCGGGTTGATGGGGTGGCACACGAGGCAGCGAGCCCGGCCCGGCACCGCTTCGACGAAGGCGGAGGGCAGGATCGCGGAGGTCGAGCTGGCGAGGACCGCGCCGGGCGGTGCTTGCCTGTCGAGGTTGGCGAAGACGGCGCGCTTCACCGCCACCTTCTCCGGCGTGTTCTCCTGCCCGTAGTCGACGTCCGCCAGAGCCTCGCCCAGATCGCTGACGGCGCTCATCCGCCCTCGCACGGCGTCCGGAGACAAGCCCCGGAGCAGATCGTTGGCGTCGAGGTCGGGCAGCACCGCCTCGATGAAGGCGAGCGCCTTCCGCAGCGCATCGGCCTCGGCGTCCCACAGGCGCACCTCATGGCCGGCGCGGGCGAAGGTGATGGCCCAGGCGCGGCCCACAAAGCCTGCCCCGACGACCGCTGTCCTCATGATCGCGTCCTCTGGTTCTGGCGCCCGGTCACAGCGACTCGACGTTGCCGTCGACCCCGAGCGACTGCCCGGAGATGTTGAGGCCGGCGGGCGAGAGCAGGAAGAGCACCATGGCGGCGACGTCCTCTGGCCCCGTCATGCGGCGCAGCGAGATGCGGGTCAGGTATTCCTTCTCCATCGTCTCGTAGGGCACCCCGACCTGGGTGGCCCGGTCGCGGATGACGCCCTCCATGCGCGGGCCGCGAATGATGCCGGGCAGGATGGCGTTGACCCGGATGCCGTCGGGGCCGAGCTCCTTGGCAAGGCTCTGGGTGAAGCCGATCACGCCCCATTTGGCGGCCGCGTAGGGTGTGCGGAAGGCGTAGCCGTAGCGGCCCGCCGAGGACGACATATTGACGATGGCCCCACTGCCCGCGCGCTTGAGCAGCGGCACGGCGCGATGGGTGCACAGGAACTGCCCCGTCAGGCAGACATCGATGGTGCGGCGCCAGTCGGCCGGCGCAATCTGGTCCACCCCCCCGGTCGGTCCGGCGATGCCAGCATTATTGATGAGGGCGTCGAGCCCGCCGAGCGTGCCGCCCAGCTCCTCGAAGAGGGTGGCAACGTCCTCCTCGCGCGAGACGTCGCAGAGGCTCGCGCCGTGGCCCGGATGGGCATCGCGGAAGCTCGCCAGATGCGCCTGCGACACGTCGCAGACATGCAGGCGGGCGCCGTTGTCGATCAGCAGGTCCGCGATCGCGCGTCCGATGCCGGAGGCACCGGCGGTGACGAGCACGCGCAGGCCGGGGGTCAGGGTTATGCCGGACATGGGCGGGTCCTTGGTGTGGCGAGGATCACGCGGCCCTCTCGCGCAGGGAGATGACGGCCGAGAGCACGACGGCGCCATAGAGGATGGCCCGCGTCGCGTAGGGTAAGGAGGTGCCCGCGAGCAGCGTCTGCAGCGCGGTCAGGAGCAGGACGCCGCCGAGCATGCCGATGTAGCGGCCGCGACCGCCGGTGATGAGCGCGCCGCCCACCACGACGACCGCGATGGAGGGCAGGAGGTATTCGTCGCCCATGCCGAGGCTGGCCTGACCCGAGAAGCCCGACAGGAGGATGCCGACGAGCGCGGCGCAGAACCCCGACAGCATGTAGACCTTCACGGTCGTGGCGCCGACCGGCACGCCCGACAGCTGCGCTGCCCGCATCCCGTTGCCGATGGCGTAGACCCGGCGCCCGAAGACGGTCTTGCCGAGCAGCAGCATAGCGACGGCCACGAAGACGACCATGAACAGGACCACCGGTGTCACGCCCGCGACCTGGCCCGTCATGATCCAGCGCAGCCCGGGGGAGGAGAAGCCGTCCGGCGTGCCGCCCGAGAAAACCAGCGCGGCGCCTTGCAGGATGCCGTTCATGGCGAGCGTCATGACGATGGGCGAGAGGCCGAGCGCGACGATGCCGAGCCCGTTGAGCAGCCCGACCGCCGTGCCCACCACCAGCGCCAGCGGCACGGCGTAAAGCATCGCCGCATCCGAGCCTTTGAGCAGGCCGGCGCACAGGATGCCGCAGAAGGCGATGGTCCAGGGCAGCGACAGGTCGAGCCCGCCGGTAAGAATGACGGCGCCTTGCCCGAGCGCCAGGATGGCGAGGAAGCTGCCGAGCACCACCAGCGAATTGTAGTACCCCCACGACATCAGCGCGTTGCCCAGTACGAACTGGGTGACGACCAGCACGATGAGGAAGCAGCCGAAGGCGGGCAGCACGGTGCGCAGGTCGTCGGCGCGGCGGACGACGAACGAGGCGCGGGCGGGTGGCATGGCGGGAGCCGGCAGGACCAGCCGTCGCTCGGTCAGGGCCAGCTGGTGCGGCAGGTGGCCCTGGCGCCGCGCGGCCCACCGCAGCGCCAGCTTGCGCACAGTGGTGGCAAGCACGGAACCCCTGGTGATCGAGGCCCCGAGCACGGCGGCGATCAGGATCGAGCCTTCGACCACCGACGAGTAGAAGGCCGGCACGTTCAACACCAGGAGGATGTTCACCGCCAGCATCAGCACATAGGCGCCGAAGATGGTGCCGAGCGGCCCGCCGCGGCCGCCGCTCAGCAGCGTGCCGCCCACGACCACCGCGGCGAACATCTGCAGCAGCATCGGGTTGCCGACGAGCGGATCGCCCGAGCCGGTTTGCGCCGTGATGAACAGCCCCGCGAGCCCATAAAGGCCCCCTGCCAGCACGTAGACGAAGAACTCGCTCCACCGCACATGCAGCCCGGCGGCCCGGGCGGCGTCGCGGTCGGAGCCGATGGCGTAGATGGCCTTGCCCAACACGGTGTTCTTGAGAGCCAGCCAGGCAGCGATCAGAACGACGAGCAGCACCACCGGTGCGGGCAGCAGGCCTGGAATGGTGTCCGCGACGAAGACCTGGCTGAAGGCGGCGGGCACCTGGCCGCCCGGCTTGTCCATCACCAGGAGCGTCACGCCCTGCAGGATGAACATCGTCGCGAGCGTGACCACGATCGGCTGCAGGCGCAGCACCGCGATGAAGAAGCCGTTGAAGGCGCCTGCCGCAACCCCGACGCCGAGGCCGGCGAGCGACCAGAGCACGACGCTCGCGGGGCTGTCACCCATGTGGCTCGCCAACGTCACGTTGACGAGCGAGATGACAGCGGCTGCCGAGAGGTCGAAGCCGCCGGACAAGATCACGATTGTCTGACCGGTGGCCGCGACGGCGAGGGTCGCGCCACCCGTCGCCATGGTGGAGAACTCGTAGTAGCCGAGAGACCCGCTGACGAGGCGGATTAGTCCCAGGCAGACGAGAAGCGCGGCGAGCGCAATCAGCGGCCCACGATGGCGTGACAGGCGCAGGCGCCTACGGCGGGAGCGCGCCGCGGTGTCCCGCACGCCGGCGAGGGTCGCGCTCATTGCAGCTCCATCACGCTCGGCCCGCTGCCAAGGGTCGCGCGCAGCATGGCCTCCTCGGAGATCGCCGCGCCGCTGAGGTCCGCCGCGACCCGACCGCCGTAGAGCACCAGCACCCGGTGCGCGAGATGGTCGAGTTCGGCGATCTCGGTAGAATGGAACAGCACCGCGCCGCCGGCCGCCGCGTATTCCTGGATCAAGGCGTAGATCTCCTGCTTGGTGCCGACGTCGATGCCGCGCGTCGGGTCGAACAGCAGCAGGATGCGGCTCTGTGCGAACAGCCATTTGGCGATCGCGATCTTCTGCTGGTTGCCGCCGGAAAAGGCTTTGACCGGCGTCCACAGCGCCCGCATCTGGACGTTGAGGCGAGCCAGGACGCGCGCCACATCGCTCTCCTCGCGGGCCTCGTCGATCAGCCCCGCGCGGCTGTAGCGCTCGACGACCGGCAGCGAGACGTTGCGCTGCCCGTCGAGCTTGAGGAACAGCGCCTCGGTCTTGCGATCCTCGGGAACGAGGCTGATGCCGATGCGCGCCTGCACGGCGTCCCGCGGCGAGGTGAGGGTGACGGGCTGGCCGTCCACCCGGATTTCGCCGCCGCTCATCTGCATGCCGAACAGCGCGGAGAAGAGCTCAAGCTGGCCCATGCCCTGCAGCCCCGCGATCCCGAGGATTTCCCCGGCCCTCAGGTCGAACGACACGTCGTGCAGCCGCTTGTCCGTCGACAGATGGGTCGCGGACAGGACGGGCTCGCCGTCGGCGGATGGGATCGGCAGCCTGGGCGGAAAGCTCTGGCCGAGATCCTTGCCGGCCATCATGCCGATCAGGGCCTCGTCGCCGACATCGGCCAGCCGCTCGGTCGCGATATGGCGGCCGTTGCGCAGCACGGTGACGCGGTCGCAGAAGGCGCGCACCTCGCGCATGCGGTGCGAGATGAAGACCACGGTCACGCTGTCGCGCTTCAGCGCCTCGATCAGGCCGCCGAGCCAGTCGACGTCCCGGCCGGAGAGCGTGGAGGTAGGCTCGTCGAGAAGGAGGATCGTCGGCCGCCGGAACAGGGCGCGGGCGATCTCGACTTTCTGGCGCTCGTTGAGGTCGAGGTCGCGCACCTCGGCGTCGGGATCGACGCCGGAGAGCCCGATGGCGTCGAGGTGGGCGCCCACCCCCCGCCGTGCCTCGGACCGGCGGATCTGCCCGAACCGCGTCGGCGGATAGGGCATGAGCATGTTGTCGAGCACGCTGAGGTCGCGCATCAGGGTGAGTTCCTGGAACGCCGTCTGGATGCCGTGGGCATGCGCGGCTCGCGGATGATCGAGGAGGGCCGGACGGCCGGCGACCTCGAAGCCGCCGGTGGTCGGCAGGATCAGCCCTGACAGCAGCTTCACCAGCGTCGACTTGCCGGCGCCGTTCTCACCGAGCAGCGCATGGGTCTCCCCCGCATGGATCTCGAACGACACGTCGTTCACCGCGATCGTCGCTCCGAACACCTTGCGGATGTTGCGGGCAACCACGGCGGGCGCGATGCCGGTCAGTGACGCGGCGAGGGTCATGCGAGCTCCTCCGGGGGGTCCGGCAGGACGGGTCGGGCAGATCGGGCGCACGGGAAGGGCGCCCGCCTGCGGCCTCACATTTCGGGCTGGCCGACGAGAGCGGCCGACAGGCCGAGCCCGGGTGTGTCCGCCGAGAAGATCGAGGCAAACCAGCCGGGGTTCGAGACGAGCGACGGCTTGAACGCGTTGCAGCCCGCCTTCATCTCAGTCCAGGAGCCTTCCTGGCAAAGCTTGATGGTCTCGTTGGTGACAAGCGGCAGCGGCAGCGTGGTGTGCCTGGGGATGTCCTTGCCGTCGAGCTTCTGCACTGCCAGCTTGAGCGCGAGACCGCCGGAGTAGGGCGGCGAGGCATAGGAGATGCGGGGCGCCCCGATCGGCGCGTAGGTGCCGTTGGCGCCCTCGACCTCGGTGCCGGCCGGCAGCATCTGCAGGCGGCCGCCGTTCGAGCCCTCGCCGGCGCAGGGCTTCACCTTGCCGGGCGCGATGCCGGACTCGATCTCCATGGTGTTGGCCGTGTAGCAGCCGACCTGCATCCAAAGGCCATCGATCTCGTCCCACTTGCGGGTCGCCATGATCTTGGACAACTCGGTGCGGGCCACGGCCTGGCTCCACATGCCGACTGCCTCGTTGATGATCTTGATGCCGGGGTACTTGGCGAAGACCTCCTTGGCGGCCTTGGTGCGCAGCGTGTCGACCGAGGTGCCGGGCACGCCGGTGATGGTCACGATGTTGCCCTTGCCGTTGAGCGTTTTCACGAGCCATTCGGCGGTGATGCGGCCTGCCTCCGTCTGGTCGATCGTGACGTTGTAGGCGCACGGCTCGGAAATCTCGGCGTCGTAGGCGATTACGGTCACGCCCTTGTCGCAGGCGTTCTTGACGGCGCCGTTCAGGGCGGTGGGCGAGATCGGGTAGATCACGATGGCCTTGGCGCCGGCCTGCACCATCGCATTGATCTGCTGGATCTGGCGCTGCGCGTTGGGGCCGGACACCTGCACCTGTAAGTCCACCTTGTCGGCCACGTCCTTGCTGGCGGCCATGGCCCTGACCATGTTGGCCGCCTCGCCCTGCCAGTCATTCCCGATGTAGCTCATCGAGAGATATATCTTGTACTTGTCCTTGGCCTCGGCCGCGTGGCTGCCAAGCAGCCCGGCCGCGAGAAGCCCCGCGCCCACCACGGCCGGCATCGTCTTCGACGCTTTCATCTCATCCTCCCAAGCTGCCCGAAGGCGTGATGCCAAGCTCGCGCCCGGCCGTTTTTTTGTCGTGCGTTTTGATCATATATCCAAGATCATGGGTGGCAAGACGATTTGTCGTCCGCGATGCATCGCGCTAGGCGGAGTGGTGCAACGCGGGGAGACGCTTCGGGTGCTGGGCAGGACGTCATGAGCGAAACGCGGGCACGGTCGCGCGCCCCTCTGTCGGTGGTCCGCGTCCAGCGCGGCACCATGCAGGACGACGTCTACCGCCAGGCCAGGGACCTGATCCTCAACGGGGATCTGGCGCCAGGCCAGTCGATCACGATCCAATGGCTGGCCGACGCCTTCGGGGTCAGTGCCATGCCGGTCCGGGAGGCGATCCTGCGCCTGACGGCCGAGAAGGCGCTGACCGTCGTGGCCGGGCGCAGCCTCGGCATCCCGCATCTGACGCGGGAGCGCCTCGCCGACCTCACCCGCACGCGCCTCGCCGTCGAGGCGCTCGCCGTGTCATGGGCGGTGCCCCACATCGAGGCGGCTACCCTCGCCCGGCTCGACGCGCTCGTCGCCGAGATGGACAACATCAAGCCGGATACGGAAGCGCGGAAGATCTACCTGCGGGCGAACCGCGACTTCCACTTCTCGATCTATCAGGCGAGCGGAGCGGAGACGATGCTCGCCATCGTCGAGAGCCTGTGGCTGCAGATCAGCCCTTACTTCAACCTGCTGCAGGAGCGCGGGAACTTCGTGGTCTCGAACCGCCACCACCGCGCATTGGTGGAGGCGTTGCGGGCGCGGAACGTCGATGTGGCCGTCACGGCCGTGCGCCAGGACATCAAGGACGCAGCCGCGGTGCTTAACACGATCCTGCCCTGACCGGGCTCAGGCCGCGCAGGGCGGAGGGAGACAAGCGATTGCGGTCGGCGCCCGCCGCAAACGTCTGAAGCTCCCTGGTTCCAGGGTCCCCTGCCCCCGACCTACGCGCTTGATTTGGCATTTCACATCTCCTGACGAGAGTGTATGCCTCAACTGAACACCATGTCGACGCGCTCGCGGCCTCCCACCCGGGTGCGGCGCAGAAGCCCAAACTCCTTGCTCCAGCCAAAGCTTTCCTCGATGCGCTTGCGGATCCTCTGGCTCAAGGCATAGCCCGCGTG
>JAABUP010003205.1_pt1 | contig 29286 bp, 32 predicted proteins | sample 5559201 | NCBI WGS metagenome assembly JAABUP01 (sample SAMN10711887, study PRJNA513373) | rock metagenome | isolation source: Antarctica rocks | place: Antarctica | reverse complement strand
AGATGCAGTCATGATCGCGGAGTCTCCTCGCGCGAGCCGGTTGGCTGCTCGCGCTCCTGCCATCACATCAGATACTCGCCAGCCGCACCACCCAGATCACCACCCCGGAACCCGACAAGAGCCACCACGTTTTGCAGCGCTCTTGACCGCTGGTTGATGTCCAGGCTCGTGGCATGCTGCACCTTCTGGACCACCGGGTCGTAGTGGGTGCGTTTAATATATTCATGCTGCGCCTGGAAGAACTCGTCTGGCTCGTTGGCTGCAATCCTTTTCCACTCCTGCGCAAAAGCACCGCCTGGCTGGGTCGGGTCCATGCCCTTGAACCGGTCGGCCCAGCGTGCGCCTTCAGGACTTTTCAGAAACGCCTGCACCTGTCGGCCACCGGCCTTGGAACTGGCGGACTGGTAGGCGCCATACGACACGCCGCCGGAATCTTTAGCACCACTTGAAACAACTCCCGCCGCTTTCCCCTCGTGTCCCGGGCTGTAACCCGTTTCATAGCGCATCGAGAGATCGCCCAATTAGGAGGCGTGGTTAGGCGTGACCGTTCTCAGGCGCACCGTGGTGCTTCCCGCGTCGCCACTGGCGGGGGCGTTCGTGCTCCTCCCACCCAACGGCAGAGAGGCGGCGATGGTGATCGGCGGCGCACTGCCTGGCCCGTTGCCGTCCCGACCTGCCGTGTCAGGGGCAACGGCGTCGCTTGCTGTCCCCGTCCCGTTCCGTGTTGAGATGTTGCTGAAGCCCGTACCCTCGACCAAAGATTGCTGCTCCGGAGCCAACGCAAGCCCGGCATCGGCCTCTTTCGCCGTCGGTCCTCGACCCTGGAGCGCACCGACGCGCAGTGCGCGAAACGCAGCCAGCAGTTCGGAAGCGGGTCCCCCTCCCTCTATAGCTTGGTTGGCTGGCACGACTTGGCCCTGTTCTGGAAAGGGGGGCGCGTGACCCGGGCCTGTTGTTGCCAAGCCGTCGCGGTCTCCGGTCCCCTCGTCCGCCCCCGGCGCGTCCTGCCGGGCTGCGCCCGTCCACCCCCGTAGCCGCCGCATTCGCCACATCCGCCCGTTGTACCCACGCGATGCGGGCGCGGCCGGCCACGAGATGCGCAGCCGGATGGTGTGACGCCGTATGGCAGGTGGTCGGTCGAACGGACACCGGGCGGCGGGTCCTTGGGTGAGGGGTCGTCAGACACTGGAACCTCCTGCTGAGGCGCCAGCCCCGTATCGACCTCTTTGAGCAAGGACACAAGTCTTAATCAAGCCCAACCGGGGTCACAACAAGGAAGTGGTGCCCGCGGTGCATCGATTCGACACCGCCCACCTTTTCAGGCTGGCCCTGGAGAAGGGCGTTCCCGGAGCCAGGTATCATGCGGTCGGAGAAGAAGGCATCTCGTTCCGAGACATCGCCGGGGTGATCGGGCGGCGGCCGACCATTTCGGCCCGCCTGCCTTCGTCGTCTCAGTGGACAATCCTGCCTCGAACGCGCGCACCCAGGAGAGGCTGGAATGGCGTCCAACTCATCCGCGCTTCATCGCCGATCTCGAAGCGCCGCATTGTTTCGAGAACTGAATAGCCCACTGGACGGCCCGCGCCGACCGATGCTCCACCTGACCGAACGGCTGTGCGTCACTCCCGCGCCCGCGGATGCGTGCTGTGCCAGATGGCCTGAAGCTGGGCCGGGTCGACACTGGTGTAGCGCTGGGTCGTCGACAGGCTGGCGTGGCCCAGCAACTCCTGGATCGAGCGCAGGTCGGCGCCACCGGCGAGCAGATGGGTTGCAAAGCTGTGGCGCAAGGCATGAGGCGTGGCGTGGGCCGGCAGGCCAGCCATGGCCCGGAATGTCTCCATGGTGCGCTGCGCCACCCGTGCCGCGAGCCGCCCGCCCTTCACGCCCACGAACAGCGGCGCATCTGGCTGCCGGTTCGGATGCACCCGCAGCCAAGCGGCCAACGCCTGGCGCACCGCCGGCAGCAGCGGCGCCAGCCGTTCCTTCCCGCCTTTGCCCCGCACCAACAGCGTGTCCGCATCGGCCCGGACGCTGCCGACATCGAGCGACAGCGCCTCGTTGATGCGCAGGCCGGCGCCATAGAGCAGGGTGAACAGCGCGGTGTCCCGAGCCTGGACAAGCGGCGCATCGGTCGCCTCGCCAATATCGGCCGCGATGGCCAACGCCTGGGGAGGCGTCAGCGCACGGGGGATTGGCGGCCGGGCGCGCGGCGTGCCAAGCAGGCCCGGCGCGGGGTTGGACACGCCGCGGTGCCGGGCCAGGAAGCGGAACAGGCTGCGTACCGCGGACAGGTGACGCGCCCGCGTCGCGTTCACCGTGCCCAGCCCGGCCTCGTGCGCCAGCCAGGCCCGCAGGTCGGCCTGGGTCAGCGCCCCGAGGTCGGCAAGCCACGGCTCCGCCCCGAGGTGGTTCGTCAGGAATGCCAGGAACGCGCCGAGGTCGCGGCCATATGCCTCGACCGTGAGCGGCGAGGCTTGCCGCATCTGCGCCATCCAGCCAAGGAACGCGGCGACGGACTCGGCCGCCCGCTCAGGCGCCGTCACCCGCGCCCCAGCGCCACCGCGATCGCCTGGCCGAGGAACGCCAGCACCGGCGTCCCAGCGCCCGCCAGCGCCCGTCCGTCCCGGCACGCGAGCGCCAGCAGGGCAGGGGAGTCTGGCAACGGAACCCGCACCAGCGCCTCCCGTCCGGCCAAGGCGGCGGCCTCGCCATGCAGCAGCGGCGTGCGGACCGCATCCCGCACCAGCGCCCGGCGGCGGCCCAGTGCCGCCGCAACCGTTCCCGGCGGCACCCGGACCGCGCCGGGGACCACGGAAGCCGCGCGATGCCCGGCCTCGGCGCAAAGCCGGACGCTGTCCAGCCGCAACAGCCCCGGCAAGTCATGTTGCAGGCACCACGCCAAATCGCGTGCGGCCATCATCGCCAGCACGGCATCCTGCACCCGCTCGGCGAAACCATCGGCCGCGCGGCGCTCGACCGTCACGTGCGCGAGCGCCGCCACACCCGCGCGGGCACGGTCCAGCATCGCGGCCATATGGTCGGCCAGCCGCTCCCCGTGCACACGGGCCGGCGGTTCGAGCACGGCATACAGTTCAGGGTGCGCCGCGAGCCAGCCAGGGTTGGCGCGCAGGAACTTGGCCACGCCGCCGCCAGCCGGCTCGGCAGCCGTAGCCTGCCCTGGTTGCATTCCAGGGGTTGGTGCCTCATCTCGCAATATGTTCCCTCTCCGTTCATCGGCCGCCGGGACCGGTTGCCTTTGCGAAGTCGCCACTACGAAGCCACCATTACGAAGTCTGGGCACATGCGGGCAAGCCGGCGCACTATTGAGCATGACGATATAGGTTTAGGCTTTGCAAGCCTACCCCCGGTTGCAATGCCCCGGAAGCGTATTGCTGTGCTGCTGCCGAGGCCGTTCCAAGGGACCTTTGACTACGCCGTCCCCGACGAGCTTGACCCTCAACCCGGTGACATCGTGCTGGTTCCGCTCAACCGGCGAGAGGAGGTCGGCGTGGTCTGGGACGCGCCCGCCGGACCCTCCGTTGCCGACACTAAACTGAAGCCGGTGTCGGCAGTGTTGGACACCGCGCCAATCCCCTCCGCGCTGCGCCGGTTCATCGACTGGGTGGCGGGCTACACCCTCGCCACTCCCGGCGAGGTTCTGGCGATGGCGCTGCGGGTGAACGCGTTGCAGCCGGAAACGCCAGCGGCCGGCTGGCGCTTGGCTGAGGATGGGCCAGGCAGGCCGCTGACCGAGGCGCGCGCCCGCGTGTCGGCGCTGTTGGCCGACGTTGCGCCGCAGACGACCTCCGCCATCGCGCGCGGGGCCGGGGTCAGCGCCGGGGTGGTGCGCGGCATGGCGCAGGCAGGCCTGCTGCTTCCGGTCGCCCTGCCGGCCCGCGCGCCGTTCGCCACGCCCGACGCCGCCCATCCCGGCCCTGTCCTGTCGGGCGCGCAGGCCGCCGCCAGCGAAACCCTGCGCGGCGCCGTCGCCAGCCGCCGCTTCAGCGTCACCCTGCTGGACGGCGTCACCGGCTCCGGCAAGACCGAAGTCTACCTTGAGGCTGTCGCCGAGTGCATGGCACAGGGCCGCCAGGCGCTGGTGCTGCTACCGGAGATTGCATTGTCCTCGCAGTGGCTGGAGCGCTTCACCGCCCGTTTCGGCGTGGCGCCGGCAGTCTGGCACTCGGACCTCGCTTCTCGCACCCGGCGGCTGACGTGGCGGGCGGTGGCGGACGGCGCGGCCCCGGTGGTGGTCGGCGCACGCTCGGCGCTGTTCCTGCCGTTCCCCGACCTTGGCCTGGTGATCGTGGACGAGGAGCACGAGACCGCGTTCAAGCAGGAGGACGGCGTCGTCTACCACGCCCGCGACATGGCCGTCGTCCGCGCCCGCCTGGCCGCTGCGCCGGCTGTCCTCGTATCGGCGACGCCCAGCTTGGAAACTTTGGCGAACGTCGAGGCCGGGCGCTACCGCCGCATGACGCTCGACAAGAGGCATGGCGGCGCGACCTTGCCGGAGGTCGCGGCCATCGACCTCCGCATCGTCCCGCCCGAGCGCGGACGCTTCCTGTCCCCGCCCTTGGTGGAGGCGATGCAGGAAACGTTGGCGCGCGGCGAGCAGGCCATGCTGTTCCTGAACCGCCGGGGCTATGCGCCGCTCACGCTGTGCCGGGCTTGCGGCCACCGCATGAACTGCCCGAACTGCACGGCGTGGCTGGTCGAGCACCGGGCGCGGCGCGTGCTGACCTGCCACCACTGCGCCCATGCCGAGCCGGTCCCGCTCCTCTGCCCGCACTGCTCCGCCGAGAACAGCCTGGTGCCCATCGGACCCGGCGTGGAGCGCATCACCGAGGAGGTCGCCGCGGTTTTCCCCGAGGCCCGCCGGCTGGTGATGGCCAGCGACACCCTGCCGGGTCCGCACGCCGCCGCCGAGGCCGCGCACATGATCGAGCGGCGCGAGGTGGACCTGATCATCGGCACCCAGATCGTCGCCAAGGGCTGGCACTTTCCGCACCTGACCCTGGTGGGCGTGGTGGACGCCGACCTTGGCCTGGCCGGCGGCGACCTGCGCGCGGCGGAGCGGACGGTGCAGTTGCTGCACCAGGTCGCCGGGCGCGCGGGGCGGGCGGAGGCGCCGGGCCGGGTGCTGCTGCAAACCTTCAGCCCTGACCATCCGGTGATGCAGGCGCTCATCGGCGGCAACCTGCAGGCGTTCATGGAGGCGGAGGCGGAGGGCCGCAAGCCTGGCCACTGGCCGCCGTATGGTCGCCTGGCCGCCCTGATCGTCAGCGCCGACACGGCCCAGGCGGCGGACGAGGTCGCGCGCGACCTCGGCCATGCCGCCCCGCGCGGGGATGGCGTGCTGGTGCTGGGGCCGGCGCCGGCGCCGCTGGCGATCCTGCGCGGCCGGCACCGCCGCCGCCTGCTGATGAAGACCCGGCGCGACATCGCGGTGCAGCCGCTGCTGCGGGCCTGGCTGGACCAGGTGCGCGTGCCCGGCTCCGCGCGGGTGGATGTCGACGTGGACCCGGTCTCCTTCCTTTAAAGCGTGTGCCGCGGTTGCAGCGTGCGAAACCCCATGGTAGACGGCCAATCGCTGTGAGCGTGGCTCACTAGAGTACAAGTTTGGCTTACATTTGGTTTAGATTTGTCCAATAACTTCAAGCGAAAGTGACCTGTGGCTTCTGGTTCCAACTCCTCCGGCGGCACCCTTGCCGGCCGTTACGCGGCGGCGCTGTACGCGCAGGCCGAGGACACCCGTGCAATCGATGCGACCGTAGTCGAAATGGACGCGCTGGGCCGCTTGATCGACCAGAGCGCCCCCTTCCGCCAATTGCTTGAAAGCCCGTTGATCGACGTGACGCAGGCGCGCACTGCCGCGACCGCGGTGTTGGCTGAGCAGGGCTTCAGCAAGCTGGTCCAGGATTTTGTCGGCGTCGTCGCCAACAACCGCCGGCTGAACGCGCTGCGCGCCATCGTCGCCTCGTTTGCTGCCTTGGTGGCCAGCAAGCGCGGCGTCGTCGTGGCGCAGGTCGCCAGCGCCCATCCGCTGACCGACGTGCAGCGCGAGCAACTGCGCGCCCGCATGATCGAGGCCGGATACGGCACCGTGAACATCGAAGACACCGTTGATCCCAGCCTGCTGGGCGGCCTCGTGGTCCGCATCGGCGCCCGGTTGTACGACACCAGTTTGAAATCCCGGCTGCAAAGATTGCAGTATGCCATGAAGGGTGCCGCCTAAGATGGAAATCCGTCCCGCCGAAATTTCGGAGATCCTGAAGAAGCAGATCGCCGCGTTCGACACCGAGCAGAACGTCGCCGAGACCGGGCAGGTGCTGTCCGTCGGCGACGGCATCGCCCGCGTGTTCGGCCTGCAGAACGTGATGGCCGGCGAGCTCGTCGAGTTCCCGTCTGCGGGGATCAAGGGCATGGCGCTGAACCTTGAGACCGACAACGTCGGCGTCGTGGTGTTCGGCGACGACACCCGCATTCGCGAGGGTGACACCGTGACCCGCACGCGGGACATTGTGGACGTGCCGGTGGGCCGCGGCCTGCTGGGGCGCGTGGTGGACGGGCTTGGCAACCCGATCGACGGCAAGGGGCCGCTCGTCGACGTGAAGCGCAGCCGGGTCGAGGTGAAGGCGCCGGGCATCATCCCGCGCCAGTCGGTGCATGAGCCGATGCAAACCGGGCTGAAGGCGATCGACGCGCTGATCCCCGTCGGCCGCGGCCAGCGCGAACTGGTGATCGGCGACCGGCAGACCGGCAAGACGGCCGTGATCATCGACACGATCCTGAACCAGAAGGGCGTCAACGCCGGCACCGACGAGAGCGTCAAGCTCTATTGCATCTATGTCGCCATCGGGCAGAAGCGGTCGACGGTGGCGCAGTTGGTCCGCACCTTGGAGGAGAACGGTGCGCTGGAATACTCCATCGTCGTCGCCGCCACCGCCAGCGATCCGGCGCCGATGCAGTTCCTGGCGCCCTACACCGGCTGCACGATGGGCGAGTTCTTCCGCGACAACAGCATGCACGCGATGATCTGCTACGACGACTTGTCGAAGCAGGCCGTGGCATATCGCCAGATGTCGTTGTTGCTGCGCCGTCCGCCGGGCCGCGAGGCGTATCCGGGCGACGTGTTCTACCTACACAGCCGCCTGCTGGAGCGCGCGGCGAAGATGTCGGCGGTGAACGGCGCCGGCAGCCTCACGGCGCTGCCGATCATCGAGACACAGGCGGGCGACGTGTCCGCCTACATCCCGACCAACGTGATCTCGATCACCGATGGGCAGATTTTCCTTGAAACAGAACTATTCTTCCGCGGTATCCGCCCGGCGGTGAACGTCGGCCTGTCGGTGTCCCGCGTTGGCTCCTCGGCGCAGATCAAGGCGATGAAGAAGGTGTCCGGCTCGATCAAGCTGGAACTGGCGCAGTATCGCGAGATGGCGGCGTTCGCGCAGTTCGCGAGCGACCTCGACGCCTCCACACAAAAGCTGCTGGCCCGCGGCGCACGGCTGACCGAACTGCTGAAGCAGCCGCAGTACAGCCCGATGCCGATCGAGGAGCAGGTCATCAGCCTGTATTCCGGCACCAAGGGCTACCTGGACGGCATCCCCGTCGGCAAGGTTGGCGAGTTCGAGCGCCGCATGATCTCCGAGTTGAAGGTGCGGGAGCCGGGCGTGCTCATGAGCATCCGGGACAGCCGCGAGATGAAGCCGGACGTGGAAAAGACTCTGGTGTCCTTCATGGACGGCTTCGCCAAGACGTTTGCCTGATGGCAAGCCTCAAGGCGCTCCGGGCGCGGATCAACAGCGTCAAGTCGACCCGCAAGATCACCTCGGCCATGAAGATGGTCGCGGCGAGCAAGCTGAAGCGTGCGCAGACCCAGGCGGAGGCGGCGCGGCCGTACTCCGAGCGGATGCAGCGCATGCTGGCAGCGCTGGCGGCAAGCGCAGCCGGGTCGCCGACAGCGCCGAAAATGCTGGTGGGCACCGGGCGGGACCAGGTGCAACTGCTGATCGTCGTCACCGCCGACCGTGGCCTGGCGGGCGCGTTCAACACCAACGTCGGCCGTGCCGCCCGCACCGCGATCATGCGGCTGGAGAGCGAGGGCAAGACCGTCAAAGTCATCGCCGTGGGCCGCAAGGGCCGTGACTACCTGCGCCGGGAGTACGCGAGCCGGCTGATCGGCGAATACAGCTTCGCCGGCAAGAAGCGCGTCGAGTTCTCCGACGTGGACGAGGTCGCGGCGCGCATCACGGCCATGCTGGCGGCTGGCGAGTTCGACGTTTGCACGGTGGTCTACAACCGGTTCCTGTCGGTTATCAGCCAGGTTCCGACCGAGGCGCCGTTGATCCCGCTGCCCATGCCTGAAGCCGCGCCCGTCCAAACTACCGGGCCACAGGCGCAGTACGAGTTCGAGCCGGACGAAGAGGCGATCCTCGCGGCATTGCTGCCCCGCAACATGGCCATCCAGCTATTCCGCGCCTTGATCGAGAGCGCGGCCAGCGAGCAGGGGGCGCGCATGTCCGCGATGGACAACGCGACCCGCAACGCCGGCGATATGATCAACCGCCTGACGCTCAACTACAACCGTACGCGCCAGGCGAACATCACCAGGGAACTGATCGAGATCATCTCGGGCGCGGAAGCGATCTAGGGTTGGTCGGGAAAGGGATACAATAATGGCGAAGAACAACGTCGGCAGCGTGACGCAGGTGCTGGGTGCGGTCGTGGACGTGCAATTCGAGGGCGAGCTTCCGTTCATCCAGAACGCGCTGCATGCCAAGAACGGCGACAACACCCTGGTGCTGGAGGTGGCGCTTGAGCTGGGCGAGAAAACCGTCCGCTGCATCGCCATGGACAGCACCGATGGCATGGTGCGCGGCAGCGAGGTGATCGACACCGGCGGGCCGATCAGCGTGCCGGTCGGCCCGGAGACGCTGGGCCGCATCCTGAACGTGATCGGCGAGCCGATCGACGACCGTGGCCCGGTCAACTCCAAGATGCGCTACCCGATCCACCGCAGTGCGCCGTCCTTCGAGGACCAGGCGACGAGTTCGGAAATCCTGGTGACGGGCATCAAGGTCGTGGACCTGCTGGCGCCCTACCTCAAGGGCGGCAAGATCGGCCTGTTCGGCGGCGCGGGCGTCGGCAAGACCGTGCTCATCCAGGAGCTGATCAACAACATCGCCAAGGCGCACGGCGGCGTGTCGGTGTTCGCCGGCGTCGGCGAGCGCACCCGCGAGGGCAACGACCTGTATCACGAGATGATCGACGCCGGCGTCATCAAGCTCGGCGAGGGCACCACCGAGGGCAGCAAGGTGGCGTTGGTCTACGGCCAGATGAACGAGCCGCCGGGCGCCCGCGCGCGGGTGGCGCTGTCGGGCCTGTCGTTGGCCGAGTACTTTCGAGACGAGGAGGGGCAGGACGTGCTGTTCTTCGTCGACAACATCTTCCGCTTCACCCAGGCGGGCGCGGAGGTGTCGGCGCTGTTGGGCCGCATCCCGTCGGCGGTGGGCTACCAGCCGACGCTGGCCACAGACATGGGCCAGTTGCAGGAGCGGATCACCAGCACCAAGAAGGGTTCCATTACGTCGGTGCAGGCGATCTACGTGCCCGCGGACGACCTGACCGACCCGGCACCGGCAACCAGCTTCGCCCACTTGGACGCCACCACGGTGCTGAACCGCGCCATCTCCGAGAAGGGTATCTACCCCGCCGTCGACCCGCTCGACTCCACGTCGCGCAGCCTCGACCCGCGCATCGTGGGCCAGGAGCACTACGAGGTCGCGCGCGAGGTGCAGCGCGTGTTGCAGACCTACAAGAGCCTGCAGGACATCATTGCCATTCTTGGCATGGACGAGTTGAGCGAGGACGACAAGCTGGTCGTCGCCCGCGCCCGGCGGATCGAGCGTTTCTTGTCGCAGCCGTTCCACGTGGCCGAGGTGTTCACTGGCAGCCCCGGCATCTTCGTGCCGATCGCCGACACGGTGCGCAGCTTCAAGGCCATCGTCGACGGCGAGTACGACCATCTGCCCGAGGCGGCGTTCTACATGGTCGGCACCATTGAGGACGCCGTGAAGAAGGCCGAAGGCATGAAGGTTGCCGCCTGATGCCGACGCTGCTGGAGATCGTCAGCCCTGACCGCTTGTTGCTGTCGCAGCCGGTGGACATGGCCGTGATCCCGGCGGCAGAGGGCGAGATGGGCGTCTTGCCGGGCCACTCGCCGATGATCGTGCTGTTGCAGGGCGGCACGATTACCCTGCATGAGGGCGGTCGCCCCACGAGTCGGCTGTATGTCAGCGGCGGCTTTGCCGAGATCACGCCGGAGCGCTGCACCGTGCTGGCCGACGAGGCCATTCCGGTTTCTGAAGTCTCGCGCCGGGTTGCCGATGCGCGCTTGGCCGAGGCTGACGCTGCCTACGTGGCGGCGGACAAGACTGACATTCCGGCGCTGGATGCGGTTATGGGGCGCCAGCAGGCCGCCCGAACCATGGTGGCCGCGGCAGAGGCTGCCTAGGGCTGTAACTAAGTTGCAACAGTATGGCGGCGGCGTAGCGAAGTCCGCAACTTAGTGCTGCTGTCTTTGTTAGGGACCGCAGCGCGTGCGCCTAAGCTGGCGTCTGAACGACATAAAGACGACTTTCTGGATGAAGCATTGGCGGATCGAGGACGTTGCCTGGGACCGGTTTGACCCGGCACGGGTTGACCCCAGCATCGTCCCACTGGTCAAGGCCGCAGCCATGGTCGAACGGAACGGCATGGACTACGCCGTTTATCTCGGCCGCGTATTCCAGGATGATCCGGATTTTCGCGGCGCCACCGACAACTGGGCGGTCGAGGAGGTCCAGCATGGGGACGCACTGGGCAAGTGGGCCATGCTGGCAGACCCTGGCTGGAACTTCGAGGCGGCGTTCGCCCGGTATCGCGCCGGCTACAAGCTGCCGTTGGATGCCGACGCATCGGTTCGTGGTTCCCGCAGTGGAGAGTTAATTGCCCGTTGCATGGTGGAAACTGGGACGAGCAGCTACTACACTGCGCTCGCCGACGCTACGGACGAGCCAGCGCTGCAAGAAGTCTGCAAGCTTATCGCTGCTGACGAGTACCGGCATTTCAAGCTATTCTACGACCACATGCGGCGGTATCTGACCCGCGAGAAGCTCAGCTTGGCGACACGGCTGCGGATCGCGGCCGGGCGGATCACCGAAAGCGAAGACGACGAGCTGGCCTATGCCTTCCATTGCAGCAACGAGCCGGAAAGCATGGCATACCGGCACAAGCGCTGCATAGCAGCGTATATGGGTCATGCCATGGGCTTCTATCGTGTCCGCCACATTGAGCGCAGCATTGGAATGATCCTTAAATCGGTTGGTTTGCCGCCGCGGGGCCGGCTTTCTGCGCTTGGCACGCGGCTGGCTTGGATTTTGTTGCAGCGCCGGCGGCGTAAGTTCTTGCGGGATGTGGCGCTGGTGGCATGACGGCGCTGTGGAGCATGCGCCAAGAGTAGAACCTTCGGAGTCGCGTGAACGACAGGCGTTGGCAAAGCCTGCATTGACCAGCCGTGGCGCTGGCGTGTTGGCACGGCCTTCGCTCCTTGCTACACCAGCGGTGGGCTACACCAGCGCCGGGCTACACCGACGCCGGCTGCCGGGTTAGCTCAGATGGTAGAGCACCTGATTTGTAATCAGGGGGCCGCGGGTTCGATCCCTGCACCCGGCACCATCCCCGGCACCCTTAATGACGCCGGCTGCTTTCCTGCCGTCGGCTCGGGACGCGGATGATCGCAGCGAACAGCCGCAGCGCATCAGCCCCGCCCTGATCGGTGAGCGCCCCGCCCTCCATCTCGTCCGCGAGGCACTCAGCTTGCCCAGCAAGGGTCTCGGCGGCGCGGACCAAAGCCTGTCCAGCCAGCTCAAGCTGCAGTTCGTCAGGCAGAGCATTCCATTGAACCTTGCGGCTCCTGGGACGGGCGATGAGCATGGCAGCAGTCCTATCTGGCCGTTCCGGCGTTGAGTGATGCCGCAAACCATGCGGTCACGCCGCACTCTAGGCGGGCAAGGTTAAAACAACCCTACTGCCCCAACCAAAATGCCCCGTTGTTTCAGACAAGATGCAAGATGACGGCCGGCAGCGGCGGAAAGCGGACCTCTACCGTTGCCGGGGCATCCAGCCAAACCGGCGTCGTGACGCTGCCCAGCATGACGACCTGCCCAGCGCGCAGGCCGCCGAACGATGCCGCCTCGTCCGAAGCCGCAAGCCAGGCCAACGCGGCCATCGGGTCCCCAAGCAGGTCGCCGCCGCACCCTGTGCCGCGCTGTTCGCCATCGACGTATATGCTTCCGGCAATCGCGCGCAGATCGAGGTCGCGCCAGCCCTGATAGGGCGTTCCCAAGATGGCGGCGGCATGGAACACCTGGTCGGCCACCAGCGTAGGCGTGCCGAGCACGTCAAGCGGGCCATAGCGGTTTTCGACCACCTCGATCCCCGCCATCAGCTCGTCGACGGCCGCGGCAGCCTGGGCGGCGCTGCATGGGCCGGGGACGAAATCATGGGCCAGCACGACCGCCAGCTCGCATTCGACGCCGGGACGCAGGAACGGCGCGAAGCTGAGCGTGCTGCCGCTGCCGTGCAGCCCGGCCTCGGCCATGAAGCCTGCCGCCGGGCCGGGCAGCCCCAGGTAGTCCTGCATGGCGCGCGTGGTGGCGCCGATCTTGAACCCAGCCGGCGGCTGGGCGCCTGACAAGCGCGCCACGGCGAGCTGCGCGGCGATCCCGTCCGCCAACTGGCGCGGCGCGACATCAGGCGGAAGCAGGTTCAGCACGCGCCTTGCCCGCCGGTTGGCGATCAGCGCCTGGGCTGTCCGGTCGGCGTCGAACGGTTCAGGCATCAGGGCGTCCGGGTCAACTCGTAAAGGGCGACGGTTGCAGCGGCGGACACGTTCAGGCTCTCCATCAGGCCCGGCATGGCCAGTCCCGCGACCTCATCGCAAGTCTCCCGCGTCAGGCGGCGCAGACCGGCGCCCTCCGCGCCTAAAACAAGCGCCACTCGGCGTTCCTGCAACGGCGCCCCCCGCAACGGAGCCCCGCCGCTGTCCAACCCTATGACCCACAGCCCGGCCGCCTTCAGTGCGGCCAGTGTGCGGGCAAGGTTCACCGCGCGCAGGAGCGGCACCTGTTCGAGCGCTCCCGACGCGGCCTTGGCCAGCACGCCGGTTTCCTCCGGCGCGTTGCGGTCCTGGGTGATGACGCAGGCGGCGCCGAACGCCGCGGCGCTGCGCAGCACGGCGCCGATGTTGCGGGGGTCGACAACCTGGTCGAGCACGAGGACCGGGCCTGGACGCTCCAGCACAACCGAGAGCGCCGGCGGGGCCAGCAGGTCGGCCAACAATCCGGCTCCCTGGTGGACCGTGTCGCGTCCGAGCAGGTGGTCGAGCTTGGCGCGGTCTATGCGCTCCGCCGCCAACGGCCAGGGCTGGGGCAGGCGGGAGGCGAGCGTGGCCTCCGCCTCCTCCGTCAGCAACAGGCGTTTCAGGCGCCGGTTCGGGTTCGCCAGCGCCGCGGCGACGGGGTGCAGCCCATGCAGCCATACGCTGCCGCGCGGCGCCGCCGGACCCTGCGCGGCGCGAGGGGCCGGCGGCGTTGGCGCAAGCGGGCGGGCGGCGGGCTTGGGCGCGCGGAGCGTGGTGCTGCGGGCCTCGGCTGGTTCGGGCGAGGCAGGGTCGGGGCGCGGCGGGCGGGGTTGGCCCAGGCGCGGCGCCCGTGCCGCTGCGGCTCGGGCGGCTGCGGCCCGCGTCTCTGGGTCTGGAGGGCGGCTTGGACGGGGGCCGGACGAACGGTTCGGCGGAGCTTGCCGAGTGGGAGCTTGCCGGGTCGGAGCTTGGCCAGGGGCTGGCTCGCGCGGTGGCCGCGGGCCGGCGCCCTCTGCATCGCGCATGGCGCCTGGCCGGGCAAAGCCGCCGCCAGCGCGCTTGGCGCCGAATGGCTTGGAGACGAACGATTTGGGGCCGACCGGCCGCTCCGTGCTGCCGCGGTCGGAGGACACGCCGCTGCCGGCCTTCGAGGAGCCGCCGGGCCGGTCGGGATTCTTGGTGCGCATCCCCGCCCTATACAGGCGAGCGCCGATGAATGACAGCTAGAGTCTATAGACGTCAGAGCGCAGGCTCAGACCTGTCCATGGTAAATCTAGCGCTGGAGCAGCGTCCGGCGGTTGACATCTATGCCCGATCAGCGCTACCCCGCCGATCCGACGAAAGGCTTGCGACCCGGCGGAGGGGTGCCCGAGTGGCTAAAGGGGGCGGACTGTAAATCCGCTGCTGTAATGGCTACGTTGGTTCGAATCCAACCCCCTCCACCATCCATGCCCGCTTTGGTTCAGACAATCTCGACGACAACAGGAACATGGTCCGACGGCTGTTGCTGGCCACGCTCGTCGCGGTCAGGCACCGCCGAGACCAGCCGTTCCGCCAAGCTCGGCGACAGCAGCGCATGGTCGATGCGCAACCCCTGGTCCCGCGGCCAAGCGCCGGCTTGGTAGTCCCAAAACGTGTAGGCCGGCCCAGACGACCGCATGGCGCGGATCGCGTCCGTGAGGCCCAGCCACTGCATCGCACGGAACCGGGCGCGCGTTTCCGGCCGCACCAGCGCGTCGCCGGGGGACAGCGTGCCGGGGGCGAAATCCTCGTCGGTCGGACAGACATTATAGTCGCCAGCGAACAGCATCGGCTGGTCCGCGTCCAGCAGCGTACGGGCACGGTCGGCTAGCAGCTCCATCCAGCGCAGCTTGTAGGCGTATCCGGCCTCACCACCAGAATTGCCGTTCGGCAGATAAAGGTTGCTAACGGTGATCGGCCCAGCCGGATCGGGAACCTTCACCTCGATATAGCGGGCCTGCGCATCGTCTTCGGGCAGTCCAGGCAGGGCGCGATGCACCACCTCGACAGAGGCGCGGGAAAGAATTGCCACGCCGTTGTAGGATTTCTGGCCGACAACGCTGGCGGAGTAGCCGACTGCCTCGAACGCGGCAGCGGGAAACTGTGCCGCCTCGCACTTGGTCTCCTGCAACAAAAGCAGGTCTGGCTGCACCCGGGCCAACCAATCCGCCACTAAACGCTCGCGCATACGGACGGAGTTGACGTTCCAGGTCGCGATCCGCACGGAGCGTTGCTAGACGACGGCTTCAGTCAACCGCGAAGCTGGTGCCGCAGCCGCAGGCCGAGGTCGCATTCGGGTTGCGTATCGTGAAGTGGGCGCCCATCAGCTCGTCGGTGTAGTCAAGCTGCGACCCGGCCAGCAGGTCCATGCTGGCGCTGTCCACCAGCACGCGCGCCCCTTGGGCCTCGACGACAAGATCGTCCGGCTGGGCCGTCTCGTCCAGCTCGAACTTGTATTGGAACCCGCTGCAGCCCCCCGCCAGCACGGCGACGCGCAACGCCGCCGGGCGGGCCTGCGCCGCAACGATCTCCGCCACGCGCCCAGCGGCGCGGTCGGACACGGAGAAGCGGGCGAGTTCGCTGATGCTGTTCATAGCGTAGACATAGCGCGTCCAGGCCCCACATTGAAGATGTCCTGGCATCAGTGTTAAGCCTGCGTCTCAGCATCGTCAGGCCCATGCCCCACGCCCCCTACGCCGTCCGGCCCGAGACCTCACGCGGGCGCCTGCACCCTGAGCCGGAAAGCCCCGGCCGCAGCCCGTGGCAGCGGGACCGCGACCGGGTGATCCACAGCTCGGCGTTCCGCAAGCTGCAATACAAGACCCAAGTCTTCGTCAACCACGAGGGCGACTACTACCGCACGCGGCTGACCCACAGCCTAGAGGTCGCGCAGATTGCCCGCTCCGTCGCGCGGGAGCTGCGCCTGGACGAGGACCTGACGGAAGCGCTCGCGCTGGCGCACGACCTGGGGCACCCGCCGTTCGGCCACGCGGGGGAGGACGGGCTGAACAGCCGCATGAAGCCCTATGGCGGCTTCGACCACAACGCCCAGAGCCTGCGCGTCGTGACCAAGCTTGAGAGCCGCTATGCCGCGTTCGATGGCCTCAACCTCACCTGGGAGGCGCTGGAGGGCCTGGCCAAGCACAACGGCCCGCTGCGCCACCCGCCGCCCTACATCGCGGAGTACAATGCGCGCCATCCGCTCGACCTGCACACGCAGGCCGGTGGCGAGGCGCAGGTGGCGGCGATGGCCGACGACATCGCATACCACAGCCACGACCTGGACGACGGCATGCGCGCCGGGCTGTTCGGGCCGGACGACGTGGCGCACCTGCCGGTGGTCGGCGCGTCGCTGGCGCTGGCCCGCCGGACGAGCCTCGACGTGCCGCCGCAGCGGCTGCGGCACGAGACGATCCGCCGGGTGATCAACAGTTTCGTCACGGACCTCACCGACGAGAGCCGGCGGCGGATCGCGGCGCTCGACCCCGCGGACGCCGAGGCGGTCCGCCGCGCCAAGAAACCGGTCATCGCGTTCAGCCCAGCCATGGCGGAGGCGAACCGCGCGGTCAAGGAGTTCCTGTACGCCCACATGTACCGGCATTGGCGGGTGAAGCGCATGGGCAGCAAGTCCCGCCGCGTGACCGAGTCGCTGTTCACGCTGCTGCACGAGGACACCAGCCTGTTGCCGGACGGCTGGCGGGCGCTTGCCGGAGAGACGGACGGCCCGCGTGCGGCGCTCACCGTTGCGGACTATATTGCCGGCATGACGGACCGCTTCGCCCTGGAGGAGCACCGCCGCCTGACCGACCCCTTCATCACCGGCTAGCAGGATTTTTGCACAGTGCCAGAGAACATCTATGCCCGCGTGCGCGACGCCGTGGTCACTGCGCTGCACACGGTCGTGCCGGACCTGCCGGCTGACGTGGCCGCGCGGGTCGAGGTGAGCCCGGCGCGTGAGGCGACGCACGGCGACATGGCGACCAACGCCGCGATGGTCAGCGCGAAGGCCGCGCGTCAGCCGCCGGCCCGCATCGCGCAGGCGCTGGCGGCGGCGCTGGCGGACGGCGCGGACGTGCTGCGCGCCGAGCCGGCCGGGCCGGGCTTCGTGAACCTGCACCTGCGTCCGGACAGCCTGCGCGCCACGCTGCCGGCGGTGTTGCGCGAGGGCGAGGCATTCGGGACCAGCGGCATCGGGCAGGGCCGGCGGGTGAACGTCGAGTACGTTTCGGCCAACCCGACGGGTCCCATGCATATCGGGCACTGCCGGGGCGCCGTGGTCGGCGACGCGCTGGCGAACCTGCTGGCGAAGGCCGGTTTCGTGGTGACCAAGGAGTACTACGTCAACGACGCCGGGGCGCAGGTGGCGGCGCTGGCCTGGGCGGCCTACTGGCGATACCTCCAAGCGGTCGGCACCCCGCTGTCTGAGGACGAGTTCGCCGCCGCAGTGCCCGGCGGCCTGCAATACCGCGGCGAGTACCTCATCCCAGTCGGCGAGGCGCTGCGAGCCGAGCACGGCGGCGCGCTGGCCGGGCCGGGCGGCACTGTCTCCGACCCGGCGCTGTGGTTCGACCGGGTGCGCGCCTTCACGATTGCCGCGATGATGGCGTCGATCCGGGCGGACCTCGCGCAACTGGGCGTGCAGCCCGACGTGTTCACCTCCGAACGCGCGCTGCTGGAGACGGGGGCGCCGGACCGGGTGATCGAGCAGTTGCGGGCGCAGGGCCTGATCTACGAGGGCGTGCTGGAGCCGCCCAAGGGCAAGGCGCCGGAGGACTGGGAGCCGCGCGAGCAGACGCTGTTCCGTGCGACCGACTTCGGCGACGACGTCGACCGGCCGCTGCGCAAGTCGGACGGCTCGAACACGTATTTCGCCAACGACATCGCCTATCACGCCGACAAGCTCGCCCGCGGCGCCGAGCTGCTGATCGACGTGCTGGGCGCGGACCACGGCGGCTACGTGTCGCGGATGAAGGCGGCGGTGCGGGCCATCGCCGGCAACGGCCCGGCCCGGCTAGAGGTCGTGCTGTGCCAGATCGTGCGGGTGATCCGCGGCGGCGAGCCGGTGCGGATGTCGAAGCGCGCCGGCACCTATGTGACGCTTGCGGACCTGATCGACGAGGTCGGGCGCGACGCGGTGCGCTTCACCATGCTGACCCGCAAGCCCGACGCGCAGATGGATTTCGATCTCGACGCCGTGGTGGCGCAGACGCGCGAGAACCCGGTGTTCTATGTGCAGTACGCCCATGCCCGCTGCCGGTCGGTGCTCCGCGCGGCGACGGAAACCTATGGCGCCGCCGCCGTCGGCCCCGGCGCGCTGGCCGAGGCTGCGCTGAATAGTTTGCAAGACGACGCGGAGTTGGCGCTAATACGTAGGCTGGCATCGTGGCCCCGTGTGGTGGAAAGCGCGGCTTCTGCACAGGAACCATATCGGATTGCGTTTTTTCTCTATGACTTGGCAGGCGACTTTCATATGCTATGGAACCGTGGTCGTGACGATTCGACACTGAGGTTCCTGCAAGCGGACCGACGTGGGGAGACGATGGCCCGGTTGGCTCTGGTCGCTGCGACGGCGACCGTGATCCGCTCCGGCCTGGCGGTGCTTGGGGTGGAGCCTGTGGAGGAGATGCGCTGAGCCGTGCCGAACAATCTTAACACTTCCAACGCTATCAGTGGTTCGAGCAGCGGTTCGGGTCCAGCGCGCTCGTCCTACCAGGCACGCCGTCCCAGCATGGACCAAGGCACGAGGCACCTGCTGTTCGCAGCGGCCGGGCTGGGCGGGTTGTTGCTGGTGGGAATGGCGGGTTGGGCGCTGAGCGGCAGCCATGGCGCGGCCGTTCCGGTGATCGAGGCCGACAGCCGGCCCATCCGGGTCAAGCCGGAGAACGCCGGAGGCTTGCAGGTGGCCGGGGTCGACGACCAGGTGATGGGCGGCCAAGGCGTGCGGACCCGTAGCATGGCTCCCGCCGCGGAGAACCCGGCGCCGCAGGCCCTGCGCGCACAGAACTCGATGCAGCCGCATGCGCCGGCGCCTCCGCCAGCCGCTGCCGGCCCAGCGGAGGAAGCGGCCCCTAGCCCGCCGGCCCCCAGTTCGCCGGCTCCCAACTTGCCGGCTACCGTGGCGCAACGTTCCGCTGCCCCGGCGCAAGCCACCCGTCCGGTTGCAGCGCCCGCCGTGGGTCCGGTCGTGCAGTTGGCCGCTGTGGGGAGCGAGCAGGTGGGGCAATCGGAATGGCAGCGCCTTGCCAAGCGCATGCCGGATTTGCTCAACGACCGCCGGCTGCTCCTGCAACGGGCGGACCACGACGGGCGCGCTGTCTGGCGGGTGCGCACCGGAGGGTTCGCGGACATCGCCGAGGCGACCAGCTTCTGTGCCCGCGTGCGCTCCAAAGGCGGAGCCTGCTCCCTCGCCAACTTCTGACTGGCGTGAGGGCCGCGGTCGTCGGCCTCGCCGGTCTGACGCTCGGAGCCGACGAGGCCGCCTTGTTCCGCCGATACCGGCCTGCGGGCGTCATCCTGTTTGCCCGCAACATCGAGAACCCCGAGCAACTGGCGGCGCTCGTCGCGTCGTTGCGCGATGTGTTGCCGGCTGGTGGCCTGGTCGCCGTGGACCAGGAGGGCGGACGGGTGGCCCGGCTGCGTCCGCCGCACTGGCGCGGCCACCCCGCCGCGGCACGCCTCGGCCAACTGTTCGACGCGGACCAAGCAGCCGGAGAGCGGGCGGCGTGGCTTACGGGAGCGCTCATCGGCCTCGATTGCGCGGGCGCCGGGTTCGACGTGGCCTGCGCTCCGGTGCTCGACCTGCGGGTTCCCGGCGCGCACCAGGTCGTCGGGGACCGGGCCTATTCGACCGAACCCGACGCCGTGGCCCGGCTCGGCCGCGCGGTGGCGGACGGGTTGCTGGCGGCCGGGGTGCAGCCGGTGGCGAAGCACGCGCCCGGCCACGGCCGGGCCGCGGTCGACAGCCACCTCGACCTGCCGCGCGTCGACGCTGGCCAGGACCTCGCCGACGACATGCGCCCCTTTGCACTCTGCGCGGCGCTGCCATGGATGATGACCGCGCACATCCTATATGCTGGGCTTGACGCCAACTGGCCGGCCACGCTGTCCGCGACCGTGATCCAGCAGGCGATCCGGGGCCAGATCGGCTTTCAAGGAGTGCTCGTGTCCGACGACCTTGCGATGAATGCCCTGACCGGCAGCCCTGGGCAGCGTGCGGCCCAGGCCGTGGCCGCCGGCTGTGACATTGCGCTGCATTGCAGCGGCGCGCTGTCCGACACGGACGACGTGCTGCAAAGCTGCCCGGATGTCACGGACCTGGCCCTGGCCCGGCTCGCCGCGGCGCGGGGCATGGCCGCCGCTGCCCGGCAGATGCTGGACGGCGCCGCCCTGTCGGCTGAACGCGACGCCCTGCTGGGCCGGCTGGTGTCCTGATGGCCGGGTTCCTGCTGCAAATCGCCCTCGCCGCCATCCCGGTGATCTTCGCCATCACCCTGCACGAGGCCGCGCACGGCTACGCCGCCCTGGCACTGGGGGACGACACCGCGAAGCGCATGGGCCGGCTGTCGGTCAACCCGCTGCGGCACGTGGACCGGGTCGGCACCTTGTTGCTGCCGGGCGTGCTGATGCTGGGCCAACTGCTCACGATCGGGCGGGTGGTGTTCCTGTTCGGCTGGGCGAAGCCGGTGCCGGTCTCGGCCTGGCGGTTCGCCAACCCGCGCCGCGGCATGATGCTGGTGGCGGCGGCCGGGCCTGCGGTCAACTTCGTCCTGGCCTGGCTGGCGGCGCTGCTGATCCACGGCGAGGCGCTGCTGCCGGACGCGGCGGGCGATGTCGTCGACACGATGCTGCAAACGTTCATCCTGGCCAACCTGGTGCTCGGCCTGTTCAACCTGCTGCCGATCCCGCCGTTGGACGGCGGCCGTATCGTCGTCGGCCTGCTGCCCGAGCGGCTCGCCATGGCGTGGGCGCGGCTGGAGCGCGCGGGCATTTTCATCGTCCTGTTGCTGGTGTTCCTGCTGCCCCGGCTGCTGGCCGAGTTCGGCATCCAGTTCGATCCCGTGGGCCGCGCGCTCAACACCGGCCTGCCCTGGGCATTCGACCTGGTGTACCGCTTGGCGTTCCATGACGCCTGATGCTCCGGCCGGATACGATGGGCCGGACGCGCCGGACCTGGGGTGGCGCGGTTCCCCAGCGTCCGGTCCCATGCTACTCAACCGCCGAAGGGACGCAGCCTGCCATGTTCGATCTAGCCTGGTCTGAAATCGCGTTGATCGGTGTGGTCGCCCTTATCGCGATCGGGCCGAAGGACATGCCGGTTGCCATCAAGGCCGTCGCCGAGGCGGTGAAAAAGGCTCGGCGCATGGCGTCCGAGTTCCAGACCCACGTGGACGAGATGGTGCGCGAGGCGAACCTGCACGAGGTGCGCGACCACATCAACGACATCCGCAACATGGACATCAAGGGCAAAATCTTGAGCGCCGTGGACGGGGACGGCTCGATCCGCCGCACCATGAGCGACAGCCCGTTCAACGCAGCCCCGCCGCCCGTGACCTCTGTGGTCAACGAGCTTCCGGCTGATACGGTGGTTCCGGCGCACGCGGACCATGTGATTGCGGGACCAGAGGTTGGGACCATGGAGCCTGCGCCAGCCTTCATCCCACCGCCAGCCTTCATTCCACCAAACGAGGCCGCCACGCCGGTTTCGGAGCCGCCGCCGATGATCCCGCCCGCCTACATGGGTCCCAAGGGCGAGGCGCCTGCCCAGCATGAGCCTGCTGCCGCCCACTCCGCGCCGCACGCCTAGCCCAACCAACCCCAGGGACAACGCCGTGGCCTCGCAGGACGTGCCGACCGACGACCCCATCAACGACAAAGCGATGCCGCTGCTCGACCACCTGATCGAGTTGCGGACCCGGCTGCTGTGGTCCATGGGCGCGTTCCTGATCTGCTTCATCGTCTGCTACTACTTCAGCCGCGGCATCTACTCGTTCCTGGCCCAGCCTCTCGCCGACATTTTGGTCACGAAAACCGGGCAGAACCGCCGGCTGATCTTCACGGCGCTCTACGAGGCGTTCTTCACCTATTTGAAGGTTGCATTCTTCGGCGCGGCGTTCGTCTCGTTTCCTGTCGTCGCCTCGCAGGTTTGGCTGTTCGTGGCGCCGGGCCTGTATCGCAGCGAGAAGAAGGCGTTCCTGCCGTTCCTGGTCGCGACTCCCGTGCTGTTCCTGGCCGGCGCCGCGCTCGCCTACTACTTCGTGTTCCCCGCGGCCTGGACATTCTTCCTGAGCTTCGAGTCGCCCGATGGCGGCGGCGGCCTGCCGGTGCAGTTGGAGGCCAAGGTCAGCGAGTACCTCGGCCTGGTCATGCGGCTGATCTTTGCGTTCGGGCTGGCGTTCCAGTTGCCGGTGCTGCTCACGCTGCTGGCGAAGGTCGGCATCGTCTCGTCGCGTGGGCTGAAGAAATATCGGCGTTATGCCTATGTCGGCATGTTCATCGTCGCCGCGGTCATCACCCCCCCGGACGTCATCACCCAGACCGGCCTCGCGCTGCCCCTGATCGCGCTGTATGAAATATCCATCATCACCGCGGGGATGGTCGAGACGAAGCCGGTGGACGTCTGATGCACGATATCCGGGCCATTCGTGCCGACCCCGCCGGCTTCGACGCTGGCCTGGCCCGGCGCGGCCTGCCTGCGGTTGCGGACCGGCTGCTGCACATCGATGTCGACCGCCGGGCCGCGCTGACCGCGGTGCAGGACAAGCAGTCCCGCCGCAACGCGCTTGCCAAGCAGGTTGGCCAGGGCCGCCGCGCCGGCGCCGACACGACGGCGATGGAGGCGGAGGCGACGGCGCTGCGCGACGAGATGGCGGCGCTGGAGCAACGGGCCGACGCGCTCGACCTGGCGATCCGGCATGAGCTGGAGGCGCTGCCCAACAAGCTCGACCCCGACGTGCCGGACGGCACCGACGAGACCGCCAATGTCGTCGTGAAGCAGGTCGGCGAGCCCAAGCGCTTCGACTTCGCGCCCCAGGAGCACTTCCAGCTCGGCGAGGCGCTTGGCCTCATGGACTTCGAGCGCGCCGCGCGCATGTCCGGCAGCCGCTTCACCATCCTGCGCGGCGGCCTCGCCCGGCTGGAGCGGGCGCTCGGCCAGTTCATGCTGGACCTGCACACGACGCAGCACGGCTACACCGAGACACAGGTGCCGCTGCTGGTGAACAACGCGGCTGCTTATGGCGTGGGCCAACTGCCGAAATTCGTCGAGGATATGTTCCGCACCACCGATAGCCGCTGGCTGATCCCAACCGCCGAGGTCCCGCTGACCAGCCTCGTGATGGACGAGATCGTGCCCGCCGACCGCCTGCCAATGCGCGTCACGGCATTATCAGAATGCTTCCGCAGCGAGGCCGGCTCGGCCGGGCGCGACACCCGCGGCATGTTGCGCCAGCACCAGTTCCGCAAGGTGGAGCTGGTCAGCGTTACCCATCCGGACGACAGCGACGCCGAGCACGAGCGCATGACTGCCTGCGCCGAGGCGGTGCTGGAGGCGCTGGGCCTGCCGTACCGCCGCATGCTGCTGTGCGCGGGGGACACCGGGTTTGGCGCGGCGAAGACCTACGACCTGGAGGTTTGGCTGCCGGGCCAGGGCGCGTGGCGGGAGATCAGCTCGTGCTCCAACACCCGCGCCTTCCAGGCGCGGCGCATGAACGCCAGGGTGCGCGGCGCGGACGGCAAGGCGGCTGGGTTTGCGCACACGCTGAACGGGTCCGGCGTCGCAGTCGGGCGGGCGCTGATCGCGGTGATGGAGAACTACCAGCAGGCGGACGGCTCGATCCGGATGCCGCCGGCGCTCGTGCCCTACATGGCCGGAACGACGGAGCTACACGCTGCCTGACCACGCTACCGGCACGATGGCGTAGCCGTCCGCCAGCTTGGCAATATGCGAGAACGCTGGGAAGTGCATGTGCATGCCGGCGACCAACAGCCGCTCCTGCGCCGCCATGTCGAGCACCCGCCGGCGGCTCGCGACCGCGCCTGCGGGGTCGGAGTCGAACATCATGCCAACCTCGGGCCGCCGCGCCTGCACGTCGGGCACATGGAAGACATCGCCCCAGATCAGCAATTGCGCGTCGCCCGATCCCACCAGGTATCCGGTGTGGCCCGGCGTATGGCCCGGCAAGGGATGCGCCTGGACGCCGGGCGCCACGTCTGTGCCGGCAAACAGGCGCATCCGCGAGCGATACGGTGCGATCGCGGCCTGCGCAGCGGCAAAACGCGGCTTCCTGTCATCAGGCGCTGCGGCGGCGGTGGCCTCATCCAGCCAGAAGTCGGTCTCCATCTTTGCGATGACCAGTTCGGCGTTTGGGAACACCGCCGCCCCATCAGGACTGGTCAGGCCGCCGAAGTGGTCAGGGTGCAAGTGCGTCATGAGAACAGCGTCCACCTCGGCAGGCTTCACCCCAGCCGCCGTCAGGTTCGCCTGCAAACGTCCCAATGTCGGCCCCATGCTGTCCGCTGCGCCGGTGTCGATCAGGATCGTGGACCCGGCGCCCTGCACCAGAAAGGTGTTGACGCTCGACCGCGGTGCCGGTGCGCGGAATGCCTGCCGCAACAGCTCGGCGCTGCTATCCGCGTCAATCCCGAGCATCACGGCGGCTGGCAGATCCAGCATCCCATCGTTGATCGCCGTGACCACGACGTCACCGACGCGGAGCCGATAGAAGCCGGTGGCCTGCGTCAACTCGCTCATGCTGCGTCCTCCTTGGGGCGGGCCACGCCGAGGCGGCCGGCCAGGTCCTCGATGAATTGCCAAGCGACCCGGCCGGACCGGGCGCCGCGGGTGATCGACCACTCGATGGCCTGGGCGTGCAGCGCGTCGCGCCCGATTGGCAAGGCGAGTTGGTCGGCGTAGCCGTCGACCATGGCGAAGAACGCCTCCTGGTCGCAATTGTGAAAGCCGATCCACAGGCCGAAGCGGTCGGACAGCGACACCTTCTCTTCGGTCGCCTCGCCGGGGTTGATGGCGGTCGAGCGCTCGTTGTCGATCATGTCGCGCGGCATCAAGTGGCGGCGGTTGCTGGTGGCGTAAAACAGCACGTTGGCCGGGCGGCCCTCGATGCCGCCGTCCAGCACGGACTTCAGCGCCTTGTAGTCGGCGTCCTCGCGCTCGAACGACAGGTCGTCGCATAGGATCAGGCAGCGACGGGACCGACCGCGCAGCAGGTTCAGCAGGTCAGGGAGGGTGCGTATGTCCTCGCGGTGAATTTCGATCAGCGCCAGGATGCCGGGCGTGTCCTGGTTGGCGGCGGCGTGCGCGGCCTTGACCAGCGACGACTTGCCCATGCCGCGCGCCCCCCACAGCATCGCGTTGTTGGCCGGCAGGCTCCGCGCGAACCGCAGCGTGTTGTCGAGCACCTGCCGCTTCTGCCGCTCGATGCCCTGCAACAGGCCGATGTCCACGCGGGACACGCGCGGCACGGGCGCCAGGTGCGCCGGCGCCGGGTGCCAGACATAGGCGTCGGCGTCAGCGAGGTCCGGCGCACGCGGCGGGGGTGGTGCCAGGCGGTCGAGCGCGTCGGCGATGCGGGTCAGCAAGGCTGTGTCCAATGGAGGTCCTTGAGATATGGGCTAGGAATGTCTTGGCTTGACGGGCCGGGGCCTCAAACTATGGTCCCGGCGCAACAACGGCAACCCAGGACAACCATGCTGATCTCTCCCGCCTACGCCCAAGACGTTGCCGGTTTGCTGGGCGGCGCGACGCAGTTCCTGCCGCTGGTGCTGATCTTCGGCGTGTTCTACTTCCTGCTGATCCGCCCGCAGCAGACCCGCGCGAAGCAGATGAAGGCCATGCTGGCGGCGCTGCGCCGGGGCGACCGCATCGTGACGGCGGGGGGCATCCTCGGCACGGTGCAGCGCGTGAAGGAGGGCAGCGACGAGATCGAGGTCGATATCGCCCCCAACGTCCGCGTCACCGTCATCCGCGACACCATCACGACGGTGCTGAAGCCGGTTGCGGCGAACGACGCGAAGGCCGTCTGAAGGCGTCCCCTCCCTCGGCGGAGCGAGGAAGGGGACCGGGTCCGTCAGCCCATCTGGCTCGCGGCAAACTCGTAGTTGGCGATCTTGTCCAGCCAGTTGGTCACATAGTCCGGGCGGCGGTTGCGGAAGTCCAGGTAGTAGCTGTGCTCCCAGACGTCGCAGCCGAGCAGCGCCTTGCCCTCGCCCGTCGCGAGCGGGTTGGAGCCGTTCGGCGTCTTCGTGACCTTCAGCTTGCCGTCGGTCCCCAGCACCAGCCAGGCCCAGCCGGAGCCGAACTGGCCGACGGCGGCGGCCTTGAAGGCGTCCTTGAACGCCTGCACGCTGCCGAAGTCGCTGGTGATCTTGCTCTCCAGCTTGCCGGGGACACTGCCGCCCTGCGGCGACATGTTCTGCCAGAACAGGATGTGGTTCCAATGCTGCCCGGCGTTGTTGAACACCGGGGCCATGTCGGCCTGGCCGTGGCTCATCTGGATGATCTCGTCGAGCGACTTGCCGGCGAGCGCCGGGTTCTTCTCGACGAAGCCGTTCAGCGCCGTGACATAGGCTTGGTGGTGCTTGTCGTGGTGCAGCTCCATCGTCTCCTGGCACATGCCGCGCTCGGCCAGGGCGCTGTGCGGGTAGGGGAGGGGGGGAAGTTCAAATGCCATGGTCTTTGTCCTTTCGGTAGCGGGGCGCAGAGTGCTGGACGCGGCGGCGGCGCGTCAAGGTTGCGCGGCGCGGCGGCTGGGGCCACCTCCGCCCCATGCCGTCCCATTCCTTGTCGTCCTGCGCCGAAATCGTCCGCCGCCACGACCCCGACCGCTTCCTGACCGCCCTGTTCGCGCCGCCCACGCTGCGGGAGGCGCTGTTCACCCTCTACGCCGTGAACCATGAGCTCGCCCGTGCGCGCGAGGTAGTGTCCAACCCGACGCTGGCGCTGATCCGCCTGCAATGGTGGCGCGAGGTGGCCGAGGGCGCCCGGCGCAGGCATGAGGTGGCCGGGCCGCTCGGGGAGGCGTTGGACGAGGGCAGGCTGCACGCTGCCGACGTGCTGGCTGTCATCGAGGGGCGCGAGGCCGAGGCCGATACCATCGAGACCGAGGCTGCGTTCCGTGCCTATGTCCGGGCGACGGCTGGCGGCGTGGCCGTCGCGGCTGGCCGTGCGCTCGGCGCCAGCGGCCCGGCGCTGGACGCGCTGCGCGACCTGGGCGCCGGCTATGGTGCGGCGGGCATCCTGCGCAGTGTTCCAACGCTGGCCCGGCAGTCCCGCTGCGTGCTGCCGGAGGACGTGCTGGCACAGCACGGCCTGAGCGTCGAGGATGTGATCGCCCACCCGGATGGCGGCGCCTTGGCGGACATACGGACGCACGTCGCCGCGATCGCGTCCGAATGGCTGGTGGCCGGCCGGGCGGCCCACTTACCAAAGCGTGCCATCGCTGCGGCACTGCCGGCAGTGTTGGCGCGGCGGGACCTCGCGCACCCTCCTGCCCCGGCGCGGAGTTTGGCCGACCGGCTCGCCGTAACCGTTGCCGCCCTGCGGGGCCGGGTGTGACAAGGACTGCCTGCTGGCGTGCTACTCCTCAGGCTCGGTCGTGAACAACAACGGATAGCCCTTGCTCCGGCCCAAGTCGGTCGCATTCGTTGCTTTAGATTCGGCGATGTCCTTCGTGAAGACGGCGACGACGCAGACGCCGCGCTTGTGCGCAGTGATCATCACCTGCTGGGCTTGTTCCTCGCTGACGCGGAACTCCGCCTTCAGGACCCTGACCACGAATTCGCGGGGCGTGAAATCGTCGTTGACCAAGATGACCTTGTGCAGGCGTGGCCGCTCGGTCTTCAGCTCTATTTTGGCGGTTGGGGTGGTGATGATGTCATTCATCGGAGGAGTTGCTCCAGATGGCGGCCTGATTTTCGCCTGGGTGGCTTACCGCAGTGGCATATCGCCCTACAGCGTCCCGACTCAAGGGCCGCGGCGCATCGTGGTCCACGGCCAGGCATGAGGCTTCGGCGCCAACCTAGGCAAAGTGCTGCGGCATCTTACCTTTCGGGGGCGTGGGCGGGCTTATGGCGGCATGGCGCACCCGGACTGTTTTGTTGGAGGCGACATGCTGGTTTCGTTGGCTGTGACCGGGTTCCTGCTGGTGGTGATGCCGTGCCTGTTGTTCCTGTCGGGCTACCTGGTGAAAAGATACACGGTGGACAGGCCCATCCGGTTCAAATGGGCAACCCGCAAGGCTGCTGGGACACGGGGAAGGCCGCTCTATGGCGAGTTCGCCGGGAGGCGGGGGAAGCCGTTGTACGTTGAGCGGACCTGAAGCCAGGGCGGTGCAGCCTTTCCCTTCATGTCGTGCGGCGCTATGTTGTGGCCGTGAAGACCAAGCGCATGATCCGCAACGATCTTTCAACGGTGCCAGCTCTCTACGAGCATGATGTGGTGGCATGGTCGGTTGAGCAGGTCCGCCTCTTGCGTGCCGGGCTGCTCGACCAGATCGACATCGAGCACATCGCGGACGAGATCGAGGACGTGGGCAAGAGCGAAGAACGCGAGCTGGTCAGCCGTCTGGCCGTGTTGCTGGCGCATCTTCTCGAGTGGCAGGCCCAGCCCGGCCTGCGCAGTGCAAGCTGGGAGCGCACCTTGCGGCACCAGCGCAAGCGGGCGCGACGGCGGTTAGACAAGACGCCCAGCCTGCAACCGAAGCTGCACGATCCAGAGTGGGTCGACGATGTGTGGGACGACGCCGTGGTGCTGGCCGTCAAAGAGACTGGCTTGGATATCACCAATTTCGCTGCTGCTTGCCCATGGCTTCTCGCCGACGTGATACTTGAGGATTGGCTGCCCTGACCCAGTCAGGCTGACTGCTCGACAGTCTACCGCCACGCCCGTCAGCTCCGCACCAGTGCCAGCACGATCTCCACCGCGATCAGCACCAAGACCAAAAATTCCATCAGCCCGGCCCGGCTGCTGCTCACTGGACGCAAGGGAGGCCACTTCATGGCGAGTTTGCTGGGAAGCAGGGAGGGCCGTTGCATGTTGAGCGGACCTAACGCCAGGGTCAGGGCAGCGTAGATGGAAACGCAAGTTTCTGACCCACTTTGTCGAATGAAATTGAAAATGCCGGCCATCGGGGCGACCGGCGCATATGCAGCGCTGAATATAATCTTAGGCCGCAAGCGTTGCTCAGATAGTGCCGTATGAGCTTTTGAAGAAATCGGGTCGTGCCAAATCTGTTTGGCTCTTATTGGGTTCCGGGGTGGTGACGGGTCCGTCACGCAACCAGGCCAGCGATGAGTGCGCCGAGCAGGGCTTTGCCGCGTCGGCGCGCATTGTGCACGAATTGAAA
>JAABUP010003204.1_pt1 | contig 29291 bp, 30 predicted proteins | sample 5559201 | NCBI WGS metagenome assembly JAABUP01 (sample SAMN10711887, study PRJNA513373) | rock metagenome | isolation source: Antarctica rocks | place: Antarctica | reverse complement strand
GGATAGTTGGGATGGGATGAGATAAGGTTGGGAAAGCTATACAAGGTGACCGGTACTAAGCTTGGTTTGTCACCTGATAGTATCAGATTCAGAGTGTTGAGTAAGGGCGGGGTGTGGAATGGATGGCGCTGGGATGTTCAAGCTTTAGATGAGAGGTAATACGTGCAAGAAAAGAGATCACTCAGCCCAGAGCAGTACCGGTATCTCGATCCAATTAAGTGAGAGGGCGAATTAAGAACCCACGGTCCAACCTGCGAGGTCTATTTGTGACGAATAGGAGTTATCTGGTGGCATATATAGCTTCAACCGTATTTGAACTTTTCATGGTGTTGTGCTATGGCTTTGGAGCTGAGAGATTGCATATTGACTATATGGGTTGTGGTATGCTCGGTATGTGGTTTTGCAGGCACAGCTGCGGGAGAAATTTGTATGAGTCAAGGTTTTGCGGTAGATGTCAGTTGGTGCCCGTTCACCAGCTCCTTGCACAACGATTCGCTGGAGCTTCCAGCTTCTTTGCACTCCAAAGATTCTTGCTTACGGTGCGACAGATCGCCAGCCTTTCTCTTATTGTGGTAGTGATCTAGATATCTCCCGACATATGCATCGGCGCCGCTACATTGCTTTTAACCATAACTGCCAAAGACGAGAGGGTAGCTTAGGTGGATATTGATTAGATGATGCTTGATGGTAACCCTGCACCCAAACCAAGCCGCTATGCATCATCAAGATTTGATCGTTTGTCAGATCAGAATACCAACATGCATTACGCCATAGAAGCCTCACTTTGCATCTACCACTGCCCGGAAAGCATTCATATCACTTCTCCGCCTCATCCCCTACGAGCTCTACGTTACTCGCCTCAACCCCATCATCCTCCGCATCTTTCATAATCTCCTCTGATGCGTACGAAGTATGTCCCTGCCTGAACGGATTTCGTGACACAATGCCTGGCCCAGTCCTCTCCTGCATCTCGTGTGACCCCTCAAGATCATCAAGCTCAATCAGCGACGTCGAGGTTAGATCGATCGTCGGACCAGTCGCTTTCAGACTCGTAGGAATACATTCATCATAGCCTAAGCCTTTGTTGCCAGATCCTGTCCTTGGTGCGTACCGTGGTGCCGGAGGGACTGGAGGTACGTAGCGCGGTAAGGTGGGATCAGTTGACGTGGTGCGCGGGACCCTGGAGTCTGCAGCCTTCGGCAATGGCGTACCACCCCGAGGGATGTCGTCAGTACTGTCATCGTTGGCTTTTCGTTTCGTAGGTGATGTTAGTTGCGGCGATGGAGAGGTTCGGAGCTCTGCCGCGAATGCGAGGTTATCTACTCGCGCGAAGTTCTACGATTTGTCAGTAAGTATAACAGGGTCCACCAAGCCTGACAAGACCGGTGACGGGCCTTGGTAGCTAACCTTCAGTTGCGACGGAAGTTTCACGGCTTCTTGATTTACAGCCCTTTCACTTGCGTACACAAGCAGAGCGCTGGTACTCTCATCTCTGGCCGCCTTCAATACCTCGACTTCTCGAACCTTCTGCACAGAAAACCCAGCTCGGTCAGTATTTATTTCCCGTTCTTTTCGAGCTTTCCTTGCCCAATCACCAACGGAGCCCTTCGGAACGCCCCAGCCATCCAATTCGTAGCCTTGATTTGGCCCCGAAGGTGATGAGGCGGAGGGACTTGCCGTCGTGGATACAGGTTTTGCATCCACAGTAGAATAGCTGATTCTCCACCACTGCCAGCCAGTGGCTTCGGCATCGTGGGAGTAATCAATCTCATCTGGGTCAAGCTGCTGTAGGACGTAGGTGATATGTGGTTCGGTAGAGACACCACGGAGAGTGTACTTATTGTGGGGTGGTTCTTCTGGGTCGTTGGAGGGTTTCGTGAGTAGTTGGGACAATGTCCTAAGCTGATCGCGAGCTTCGTCTCTCCTCTTCTCCAGAGCTTCCAATGTTCAGTAGCGCACGATACACCTGATGCGATTGAATGAAAGCTTACATTCAAGCTTCTTCCCCACCCTATCAGCGACAATCCTTAGCTCTTTAGCTATGTCCGCGTGATCTGGCTTCTTGGACTTGGAGTCCATCACAATGTCTTCATCCTCATCATTGGCGCCGTTGACCTCGTGCGGTGGATTCCCTTTCTCAAGATGCTCAATGGCTGTTTCCAGAAGCTTTCTAGCGTCGACAGCCGGTTCCATCTCTGCAGATTTGTACTCTCTGATGCTCGCCTGTACCCTCCCTATTCTTTCAATATCCTTCAGGATGTTTGCCTTTCTCGCTCGCATTTCTTTCACCGAGTCTTTACACGATTTAAGGTATCTGTCTGGATACCACACTGCCGGTATCTTCACACCTAAACCAATGCCCGAAGAGCCCTGACGAATTACGCGTAGCGTGAACACTTCACCTATAGTATCAAGATATGTTTCTTCGGTATCGTCCTCATCATACTGGACAGGCCAAAGGATTTCGTCAATAGCGTCGTAGAGACTTGCGCCTGTGTCCGCAAGTTCTAGATCAACCTCGACATCCAGACTATGGAAAGGTACACGATGGGGAGCTTCAGAGCCCCCTGGCGTTTCTTTCAGCCCGGAAGACTCGAAAATACTCGTCAATCCGTTAGCTGGTGCCGCTCTAGTCGCCGCTTCCTGCCAGGACTTCAGGAAACTCGCGGTAGCTTGTTGTTGGCCTTGCTCCAGGACTGATTTCAGGCTTGCCAATACATCTGCGCTACCATAGGCTCGATCGGTCATATCCAGAAATGCCATAAGCCTTTGTGTCTCGTAGATGACCTCGTCCCAGTCTCTGTCGTGGCTTCCTTCTGCAACATTAACAATCCTAGGAACTTTCACAGCTATACCATCCCACCACTCGGCTTCATGTCCATACTCAGGCAAAGTGTGTTCTCTCAGCAAGAGGACCTCCCTGGCAAGAGGAATGGCGTGGAGAATGGTTATCAATGACGGGAGATAATACCCTGAAGCACTCGGTTTGATAAATGCAGGCGTATCGTCCTGGCGCTTCCGATTGTCGGGTTCCGGGTTCAGAATGATTTCGTGAGTTGTTGTACCTGGAAGTGTCATCGCCCATCTATTGGTATCGTAGTACTCCTGATTCGCAGGACCGAAGTATGGGTTGGACGTACCCGTTACACCGTTTGTCTGACCCGGAAGCGGCTGATCCAGAGACATTGCAACGGCTTGCTGGATTTCTTGCTCCTCGCGTTGGGCAGCACTCAAGCTTTTGCTAGGATCAGCTATGCCACACAAGGTGAGCTCAAAGTGATCACGAAGTTGTCAAAGAGGCTCACATACCGGCGGCATGTTCAGCCGTCAAGTCAATGAGTCCCCTGTTGCTGATCCTTGATGGAGGTCTTGACGGCGCTGAGTCAAAGACGCTTGGTCCAAGACTGTCCGGAGGATGAACAGTGAAATCTAGTTGAACACAGATATGCCATCAGCCGGCTCATGTCCCAGAAAGAGTATCGATCCGAATTCAAGCCGCCCCTGCAGGATCCTTCTGATGTGTTCTCACTTGTTTGATTCCCAGTTTGGTAGGCATAGTCGGTTTTGTCGGTATGAAATTGGTCTTCATCCCAGGTGTTGCTGGCCTCACTCTAAACTACTGTTAGCCAAGAGGCCTGCCGACAAAATGTTCGAGTGGGATGGTAGTAGATACCTCAGTCGCTAGAGCGTTTGGATTTTCGTAGTAAGCATTGGCAGCTTTGCCTGGGTCGTTGTCATTGGCCTAATGATGATTACTGTCAGTTGTCAATCTATATCCTCTAGCTTCTAGAAAAAATGTCATTCTCTAACCTTCAACCATCTGATAGCTGCGTCGCGGGTCAATGATGTGACATCCGCGACAGTTTGAATGGCGCTCTCTGGCGGTTCTAAGACCATCTTCGACTGTTGCTCCAAAGATCAGGCTCTAACTCTTACAAGGCCGTTGCTTTGTAGTCTGGGTCGTGTTGGTGCGTAGTAATAATATTCAACAAGAGCCTCCAATGAAGATTACTTGTACGCTCATTTAGAGATACAATTCGCGTATTTGCCCTAAATAAGACTACGGCCGCAACAAGCCCGTAGTGCCGCAGGACATATCACCATGGATGTTTGATTATTGTGGAGCACTTGCTATGGTAAACCTGGAACCTAAGCATGTGCAGTGCACCTCGTGCGCCGCTTTCCGAGATGTCTAACAAGATATTGCTCTTTGTGACTGTATAAATCACATGAATAAAGGTTTTGAGGGCCTTTACAGAATGTCTGCACCTGCACGGTAGTACCTAAAAGATCAAGCGCCACCATGCACCGTCCACAACGCCTTGCTAAAGGCGCACACAATGCAAGCAAGCTGCAAGTACGCCACCAGAGCCGCCATGGTAAACCGTCCGCTATGCAGGAGAAGTTGCGACAAGACAGAGGAACAAAGCCTGCAGCAGGCGGAAGAGGTGACACCATCGAAATCTTTCCCACAGATACCGTGCAGATTTGAAGAAATCCAATTGCAGGCTCTTAGGAGTGCCTACATGGTCCAGCGGATTCCAAAACTACCTAATGTTCCGTGACATCCTCCTCTTCTTCATGCAGAAGTTCGTTGTCGTCGTCTTCGTTGCCGCTATCTTGATCAGGAGACTCATCATCTTCGTCATTTGTCATTTCTGCATCTGTATCGCTTCCCCCAAAGCCCTCGTCATTATCACTGTCTACCCAGAACTCCCTGTCGTCGTCCTTCTCCACTGGTCTTATCGTAGATTCATGGGTTGGCATGATGAATCCCTCGGGAATGTCTCGCTTGGAAGCCTCGACATCCTTCTTTACAAGAGCTTTGTACTCGTCTGGCTGCTTTCGAAGCATGATACTGGCATCCACATTCGCAGGAGAGGAGATTTCGGCGTCGTCGAGGAGAGACAATATGGAGATGAGCACAGACTCAACTCGCTGAGCGGGCGACCAGCGTTCAGCAGCGGTTTCACCAGACATCTCGTCTTCTCCGGGGGCATGAAGGATGGAAATGCAGAGCTTGCCGTCCTTGTATATGTTGGGGTGATAGAGCGGGCGTAGGAACTTGAAATCTGCACCACTGGTTAGTATAGAACTTGGCTTAATCTACGTGAGAACTATGAAAAAGGGTCCCTAGCCATACCTGGAGGAGCATAAGGGTAATTTTTCGAAAAGGTTAACTTGGCCTTGAAATACCCGCCGTAGTACAAGGAGTCAGGATTGAGAACGATAAGGCCGACATTCCAGTCAAAGACGTTATCTTGGTTGAGCTAAGTATTATGTGTCAGTCTGCTGCTGCTCTCAGGGAGAGAACTCTAAGATCTAACCTACTTCGATGTTGACCCATTTCTCTTGTGAGAGTGTCTTGTACTCATTCATGAGGATGCGTTCAGCCATGGTAGACCTCTAGATCGAAGTGTCCGAGGCTGGCAAAAGCTGAGATGTGAAGCAGATCAGCTGGTTTAGTCAGGTGCACGGGTCGTCGATGAGTGGTGGGGTACAGAGATCTCGGGTAGAACGCAAGATTGAAGCTGATAGAACTGGAAGTGATCAAAAGAAAGTGAAGTGTGAGCTAGCCATCGTGTAAGGTCTAGGTGGGGCGTTCTGGATCGTTGTGGTTCTTCCGTACCGGGAGAAGTGGTAGAAGGGGAGGCGAATGCTGCTGAATCGCCGAATGCGGACAAGGATCTCCTTGGCTTGTTTATGCGAGGCACAACTGCAGGGTGATGTGTAGATGATTAATAAGCTGTGTACGACCAAGTGCCGCGAAACTTTGAACCCGTCATGTGTGATATTGGGCCTTGCACGTTCGATGACTTGCTTACAACAGTTGGCCTGTGTGGTATCTTTATCCGAGAAGAGACTTCGGATGGGTAACCTATGGCGGTGTAGGCTGCAATGCCAGCGCTCACGGCACCGATCATCGAATGCTGTCGCCACTTCTGCAACGCCATGCTCCTAGGCCTTCTTTACTCTATTACTGCTGAAGGCACTTTGTTGTGTACCGAGTAGGGCACAAGTATGGCTAGAGTGTGCGAGGCCTCAAGGTCAACCAATTGCAAAACCATCAGATGACTCGCCGCCAAGGAAAAAGCCGTTTAGAAGCAGTGCCAGGTGCGGTTGCAAAGATATGCTGGAATTGCACGCGGCATTCTGCGGGACCTCTCTTTCCCTGTTCATACATTCTTCGATTGGGGATGGTGGCCGGTTTGGTTCGGGGAGTCAAAGACCCTATGCTATGTTCACTCTTCAGCACGCCGTGCTCTCGGCGTTTCATCTTCTTGTTGTCTACATTGCGTGGAATCCGATAACAATCCTGTCAACTTTCATATGCGTTGCCTCCAAACATTGGGAATGGCGTCAGCGTTGATCTAAGCACGATGAAGAACGTTTAGCTATCTAATGACCAGACAACTGCCTCTATCGGGCCCGGGACACCAGATGCTTTAGGTACAATAGTTTCCGGTGGTTGCGCTGGTGTCGCTGGACTTATAATAGGTGGTGTGTACTCATCACTAATATGGTCAAGGTCATCAGACATTCTCCTACTCACAGGGACAGGTGGCAATTCTTCCTTCGCAGCTCGATATGGATTGGTCTGTGACCACGTCAAGGACTTTGAGGTCGATCTTATGACATGTCCAGTGTTTGTGTCGAACAGGAGGACTCATATGCAGTATCAATGAGATCATCCTTGCTTCTGGGGTGGTTGTCAACGCTAACAACGCAACCTGTCCGGACCTACTTCAGGCGCCCAAAGGAGGTTCCAATAACTTCGGCGTAGTAACTCGATTTGGTCTCAAAGCATCTGAGCAGGGCAGTCTTTGGGGCAGCATCATCTTTTACCCTGCGGAAATGGCTCCTCAGCAGTACGAAGCTCTTGTGCGTTTCAGTAATGGCATTGCCAAGGACCCATTTGGCTCCCTGAACATCTTCTGGACCTAGGACTCCACCACTAATTCAGTGACCATCACTGACTGCTACGAGTACACAAAAGCTGAACCTTATCCCCCGGTATTCGACAAACTTACCTCGATCGAGACAAAGCTGAGCGGTGGTTGAGATCTGTTCGTTACGAAGTAGACTGCATCTCAATGACCGAGGTATTTGATAGGCAATAGGCTATGTTACAATTGTACGAACTACAACAGGCCTGCCGTAACGCAGACCGGAATCTTATCACTTGTCTGTTTCTCCGGGCCATCATGATGGCTTGTTGACAGTATCATGCTATCAAGCTGGCTAGTCAGATTGCATCAAGAACCATCATCACCCCCTGAACGTTCGGTATAGGCATACACTGGTAACGTCAATAGGCCAGGTCCCAATACAAGACCCAGACATTTCCCAATGAGCACGTACGTACAAGCCTTTCACGATCAGACACAACGAAGAATCAGTAGTGAGGCATTTGAAGGCATGTCGACATGTGCACCATCTTTCGAATGCCATCATAACTCTATGCTAATTGTTCTTGAGAATAAGAGACGTTGTACTGTAGCCAATGTACTCTCTGGCGGTAGCAGACATAAGACAAAGCCACAAGGGTAAATCTGCTGTTTAGTACTGAAGTTGCTTTTCCAACCTGGCTGGTGCTTGATCCGCCAATGGTCCAAGGACCCTTTCTGCCATATCCAGAGCAGACAAGGTTACCAATGAGGGAAAACAGAGACCAGAAGCCAGCTACGCCGAACAAAGTCTTCCTCTAAGGCACCCCAGCACCTAGAATACCCGATACCTAGAATAGCTCTCATCTAGGCAAAGACCAAGACAACCATCGACGCAATGCAGGCCCTCCAACAAGATGAAATTAGCATTTGAGGAGCCCATAAGCCTCAACCCCGCATATTCTCCTTCCCATTCTCATGCGCTATCCTCTTCTCCGCATTCCTTTGTTGCAATCTCGCCTTCGCAGCAGCTGCCCGATCAGGAGGAAGAGTGGATCTAGTCTTCCCGCCAAGCAGGCTACTGGCTCGACTGCTGCTGATTGACGCTGTGGTGGCTGTACGATGATCTCTTTCTGCATTGCGTGTCGAGGCGACGACCGTTTTCTCCGGCGCAGCAGTAGCAGTGTTGAGGGGCAGGCGCATCGGTTCAAATTTGGGCGGACTCGACGCCAAGCTGAGCATGGACGGACGAGGTGAGGCGGTTGTCGTGTATCGAGCTTGTGCGGATTTGCTTGCTGATGAGATGAAAATCTCGGGTGATGGCAGTGCTGGAAGTGAAAATTCTACCGACTCTTGCAGTAATGGATGACCAAAGTTACTATCATCCTTAGAAGGCGAGACCGAATGAGCTTGTGAGAGCCTTGATGGCAACTGTTCATTATTCCTGTTGGTATTAATGTCCGACAAAGCTGTGCCGTGAGAGCTTCCAGGAGGATTTAATGGGCCGGCAGAACAGCTTGCGCGAGCCCTTCCAGATGGTCGTATGTTCTCGCGCCCAGTTTCGTCTGAAATCCAAATATCGATAGCGGGGTCTTTTGTCGTTCGATTATCTTGAGGTTTTGGAACACGACGTAATCGATGCACTTCGGCACGAGAATCTTCGAGCTCCTGTCGCATAACCTGTTCCTGTAGGCGCAGTGTAGAAGCTTCTTCTCTGGCTTGGCGGAGCTCCTGAAGTGTCTTGCGCTGGTGGTGCTGCAAATCCATCGACATTGATCCCGGATCTGAGCCCTCCTTTGTTGTGCTTTTCTGTAGCTGTGCCAACTGGTGCTGTAAGTCCTTCACGATTTTCATGTGGGCTGACGTGCTGTCTGCCAATTGGGCTCGAAGGGTGAAATTGATCTCCTTGTTGTTGTTGTCACCATTTACCTCCGAGCTTGCTTCCAGAACTGCGATCTGTTGCTGGAGCGTTGACCGCTCCTTATCGAAATGTCTCACAGTAGCGGCTTGAACACTTTTATGCTCTACTTTGCACTGTGCTAGACGTTCCTTGAGCTCTTTCTTCTGGACTTCCAGATTTTCTTCTCTCTGCTTCTGTAGCTGTTCTCGGACAGTACCTCTCGTCTCGGACTGATCCATCTCTTCCTTGAGTTTAGCTAGGTTCTTCTTGAGGGAGATGTTCTCCTCGTGTAGGGTTGTCGCCTTCTGCTCAGCGTCTGAGACTGTAGTACGAAGAGTGACCATCTCCGATTGAAGAGAAGCCATCTCCTGTAGCTGTTCGCGTGCCGATTTCAGCGCTTGACTCATCCCTTTCGGATTTTCCTCAGATTCTGGACGTGCGAAAGTCTTCGTGGCCTGGCTATTGTTATTAGTCTTAGGGTGGCCATGCTGCGCTAGAGCAGCCTCAAACTGGTCGACCTTGCGTTTGTACTCAAAAGCCAGCGCTGTCTGCTTAGCCAGCGCCTTCATGATTTGTGCTTGTTCAGGCCCGCCATTGTCGCCTGCTACAGGGTCAGAAATCATCTGAGCGGCTAACTCAGAAACCTCTTCCTCCATTCTGACAACTTTCGCCCGCTCTTTCCTCAGCTTTTCTATTAAGTCTGTCGCTTCTGCATCCTTTTTCATTGCGTACGACTTCGCCATCCGTCGATACCTGACAAGCTTCTTCATCTCATGCCTTGTCTTATCTTCGTAATGCTCGTACTCACGCTTCCAATGCTGACCGGAACAGGAGCGAGGTTCATTGAAATCAAGTGTGATGTCCGCCTCCTGGTCAGGTTGCTCAGCTTCACTTCCATGTCGTGACTTCGAAATCCGCCTCTGTCCAATGTCTTGCGGTGGGGCTACCTTGGTCGTAGTAGCAGCTTGGCCTCCTTGCTGGGTTGCGACCATCTCTTCCCGAACGTTGAGCAAAGATCTTGTAAGCGCGGTCTGTTGCTGTCTGCCTGACTTGCCCGCCTTTGAAGTCCAAGGGCTTGGATAATTGCCAGGGAAGTCACTTGGCAGCCCGCTTCGTGATGCATTGGTTGACTTGTACCCTTCATTATCAATCAAAGCAGCGCCGAACGAGACTGTTTTGCGACGCAGCGCAGCTGTACCGGGCGTCAAGAGTATCCCTTTCGTAGGAGACGGCAAAAAGTTCGTCTTTGCTGTTACGGTGTGATTATCTGACTGCGTAAAGCTTGGATTGGGTCGGGCTGCGGCGTCTAAGTCTTTGGTAATTGGAGCCGAAGCCTTTTTCATATTTGCAGCGTCTTCATTCGAAGTGAGAGAAGGATTTGGTGGTTCGACGTCTATTGTGTGGGGTGTGCCGAAGATCGCGGTCTTGAAAGCTCGTACTGCGAAAACAGGAGCAGGTGTCTCTGGAGGTTCGAGCAATGTTGAACAATCATCTTGTCGTGCAGCACCGGTAAACCACCCGAGCATGGTAAGAATCCAACGACCTACAAGGTATTATCACGGCAGTTCATTAATTAGAGTCTTGTACTCGGATGCATGAGCTGCGCTGATCGAGGATGTCGGAGTTTGGTCTTTGGCTCTGTTGTTTACGTCCACATCAAGCAGTTACCGGGGTCTTCTAAGCGAAAATTCGCGTCCGCGATTAGCGTGGAATAATAGCGTTTTGGTTGGCTGTTTGGGGATTCCTCACAACAGATGGAATATCTGTATATGCCTCCAAGAAGTCAATGCTGATGGTTATCTGCACGTAGAGGGCCGCAGCTTCGGCTGCACTGCTCGCCCAAACTCAGCAATCCAATACGTGCCCCCAAAACTCCTACACCAACGTATTCAACAAACCAGCAATGCCGCCTCCAGCACCTGCTAGAACTAAGATATCCCATAGCCATCAGCAACATGGCTCTGTCACAAAGGCCGCAGCGTCGCTTGAAAAGAATCAGAGTACTGCTCAGCAAGCAGCAAATACGAAGGTCTCCGTGACGGACTATCTGGAAATACAGCAAAATGAGATTGAGGCCTTACGCTCGATTTACATGGAGGATTTCGAGGAAGGGCAAACCAAAAAAGGGGCTTGGAATACAACCGCTGAACGTACTTTTCAACTTCGATTGAAAGCCTTCTCCGACGGGGATCTTGCAATTACTCTGAAGGTCACGCTGCCCATCTCTTATCCCAAAACACTTCCAACCTTGAGCATTGGAGATTATGGTGATTTTCGCCAGAAAACCCGCCACCAAATTGATGATATCTTGAAGAACAAACCGAAGGAGATGCTTGGGTCAGAGATGGTATTCGAGATTGCATCTGAGCTGCAGGATATACTGGAGGACGCCGTGCAATCTAAAGCTGAAGCGCCGGATCTGCCCAGCCTGGAAGATGAAAGAGCTGTCCGCGAGGCAGCGGTATTGGAGTTAGCAAAAGAACAGCAGGAGGAAGGGCATCGCAAGCAAGAAGAAACAAAGGCAGAGGAAGAGCAGATTCTTGACCGAATGATGGCGAAAGAGCTACAACGTCGGCAGGTTCAGGCTCGTGAGGCCAAAAGGAGGAGCAAGGCACCCGCTCTTGAGGCTGATGAGTCTATGCCTGAAATTGATTTTCCAGGTCAGATAACGTTCGACCGGGCCATTATCAGGAGAGATGATGATGGCAAGACCTATACGTTTCGTGCTGTATATGGAAAGGCGAGCATCGCAAGAGGACGGATCTCAGAAGTCTCTACTGTACTGCCTGCTTTAGCTTCGGGAATTGTTTCCACTCTAATTTTGAAGGAGGTTAGGTTGGCTGCATCTAGGAGTGATTTCAAGAAGGATATTCAAAACCTCGAAACCGAGCTGGATGCCCTTAAACTTATACGCCATCCCAATGTCGTCGACTTTCTTGGCTTTTCTTTACTCCAAGACAGCAACGCAGGCCTCTGGAGTATCCAGATCCTGACAGAATTTGCAAACAAAGGATCTCTGTGTGACCTTCTGAAGACTGTTGGGACTCTCAGCGTGGGTAACGTCCGACCATGGACCGTTCAATTGCTTGAAGCAACTGATTTCTTGCATCGTAATGGAGTCATCCACAAGGCCATTCACCCAAATAACGTAATGCTATGGATGCCTCCGCAACAAAATTCCACTATCATCAAACTCGCCGATGCGGCTTATCAGCATCATCTGTACGTCCTAAATGACCGGGCAACGACGATATTCACTGCAGCAAAATCAGCCTATTGGCTGCCCCCAGAGCATGCTCAGAGCGAATCCCATTCGCGGAATGCCAAGGGCGATATTTGGGACCTAGCGGTCGTGCTTCTACAGATGGTGTTCGGTCTTGAAGTACTGCAGAAATACCCATCGCCAAGCGCAGTAATGAGCGCGCTTGATCTTTCAAACTCTTTGGAAGACCTGGTCCGTAAAATGTTTGCATCAGAGGCGAGAAAAAGGCCTACAGCATTTGAGCTGTTGCCCTGCGAGTTCCTTCGGAACGATGACTCGCTCCTTGCGCAGCCTTCCTCGCCCATCGATTCTCGTTTGTCATCGTCAATGTTCTTTGAACTATCAAGGTACCCTAAGAATAGACGTGACTCTGCGGCCGTTGCTAATGGCAAGCTGTCTCGGTACGCGAGTGATTTTGTTGAAGCCGGCCGTCTTGGGCGTGGTGGCTTTGGAGAAGTTGTGAAGGCCAGAAATAAACTTGATGGGCGCTTCTATGCCATCAAAAAGATAAGTCATGAATCTCCTGCGGCGCTCACTAGTATTCTCTCGGAGGTTATGCTTCTGTCACGGCTCAATTCTCCTTTTATTGTCCGCTATTACAATGCTTGGGAGGAGTTCGACACCGTGCAAGACGAGGACGCTGTTTCTGCAACCGAAGAGTCGTCCGAATCACCGAAGGGTGAATCGAGCTTCGGATTTGGTCAAAGCGCATCTGGACTGGACTACATCAGCTCCACCGGCTATCCACAAATTCAGTTTGGTTATGAAAGTGCCGAGGACGATTCTGATGTGGAGTCTGGCGGCGAAACATCTGAGGGAAGCGGAGAAGATGCCGTCGTCGACAGAGCAGATTCGAGTGGGCTTCAAAAATTCAGCCAACGGTCAAAGGTCAACCCTCATGCGATTCAACCCGTCAAGGCTACCTTGTATGTGCAAATGGAATATTGTGAAAACCATGTGAGTATCGGGTTCAAATACCTGTCAGGTCTCGCTAATGACCTTCAGACAATCCGTGATCTAATCAGAGAAGGGCTTTATGACAAGGTAGATGAGATCTGGCGGCTATTTAGACAGATATTGGAGGGAATTAGCCATATACACAAAAACCATGTAATTCATCGCGACCTCAAACCCGACAATATCTTCATCGACGGGCAAAACACGGTGAAGATTGGTGACTTCGGACTCAGCGTGCAGACATACATCTCCGACAAGATATTCCCAGGTGATGATACCGCCGGAAACCTATCCCGGAGCGTCGGCACTACCTTCTACGTAGCGCCTGAGCTAAGATCAAATGTTAATGGGCAATATAATGAGAAAGTTGATGTAAGTTTCATTTTCCTTTGCCATGTGGAAGCTGTTTGTAGAAAGATCAAACGTCACAATCATCAAAGTGTTTTCTCTTTGCTGAGTCTTACATCCAAGCTGACAAGATCCCATAGATGTATTCTTTGGGCATTATTCTTTTCGAAATGTGCTATCCACTCAGAACCAGTATGGAGCGTGACCAGGTTCTTAGAGGCATTAGGGAGGAGCGCCACGTCCTGCCCTCGGATTATGATACGACGAATAAAGCGACTCAGGGCGAAATCATCTTGTCCCTTATCAGCTGGCGTGTTAGCGAGCGCCCCAGCAGCACTGAACTTCTGAAAGGTGGCAAGTTGCCGGCTCATATTGAAGATGATACTATTCGCCTAGCTCTGAAAGGGATCTCAGATCCCAGCTCGCCCTACCATCAAAAGATGATGTCAGCTCTATTTTCTCAGCCGACTGAGCAGGGCATAATTGACTATACGTGGGATTTCGATACCAAGAGTACCGAAGGACCTAATGATTTGCTTCTCAAAAGTTTAGCCAAGAGCAAATTATCGTCAATCTTCCGCCGGCATGGTGCTGTGGAGACTCAGAGGCCCCTATTACTCCCAAGGTCTAACTACTATTCCTCGAACGTTTTCCAACTGCTGGATTCTTCGGGGACAATGCTCCAGCTGCCTTATGATCTTACACTGCCAAACGCCAGGGTCATCGCCAAGCAGTTGCCTTCGTCCAAGAAAACATATACTTTTGGCAACGTGTATCGAGAAACATACACTGGGGGTCCGCCTAAAGAGTTTGGCGAGGTCGACTTTGATCTTGTTACGAATGATAGCTTGGATATGGCCTTGAAAGAAGCTGAAGTCATCAAAGTCATCGACGAAGTAATTGATGGGTTTCCGACACTTCATTCTGGGCAGTTCTGCTTCCATCTCAATCACTCCGACCTTCTCGAGCTCATACTAGAATTTTGCCGCATCAGTGTTCCACAGCGGCCTGTTGTCAAGGAAATCATTAGCAAACTCAATGTTGGCCTATGGTCATGGCAGAAGATTCGCCATGAGCTTCGTTCGCCATCATTGAACATCCACATCACTTCTCTGGACGACTTGGTACGATTTGACTTTAGAGGTAATACCCACTGAGTGCTGTATGGTTCTCCTGCTGACGGCTCCAAGACACATCTGACAAGGCGTTTCAGAAGCTAAAATCCATATTTGAGGGGACTGAGTACCTTGGCCGGGCATCTTCGGTCTTGGCTCACATCAATGCTGTCGTTACTTACCTCAAACGCTTTGACGTTACACGCAAGACCTATGTCAATCCACTAAGCAGTCTGAACGAAAAGTTTTACAGAGGAGGCCTGCTTTTCCAATGTCTGTACGACAATAAAAAAAGAGACGTATTCGCAGCTGGAGGTCGGTACGATCGTCTCATCCGGGACTTTTTACCGAAGTCGCAAGGCCGTGCACTGGACCGCCATGCTGTTGGATTTAATCTTGGATGGGAAAGACTTGTTGCTTCCACGCTGCGGTTCCAGAAGACCGCTACCAAGAGGTTTTTGAAGGACTCCGAGGGCGCATGCAGAGGGCTCTGGGCGACCAGAAGGGTAGGTCGACTCCGAGTATTTGAGTAGCATTAGCTGATGAGGCCCTCTTAGTGCGACGTTCTTGTAGCCAGCTTCGACCCCACAGCACTCCGGTCCACGGGTATAGAAATCGTGCAGGAATTGTGGGCCAATGACATCAGTGCTGAACTCTCTATTGATGCTCACTCGCCGGACGAACTGCTGAATGACTACAAGGACGACAAGCATAGCTGGTTTGTGATCATCAAGCAGGATAGCGGAGACTTCGGTGAGAAGCAGCTCAAAGTCAAAAGCATGGACAAGAAAGAGGACTACGACATCAGAGGTTCAGAGCTACTGGGCTTCCTCAAAAACGAATTCCGTGAGCGGCATCAGCGGGAAGGCACCAACGAGAGGGCAAAACTGCTCCGACGTTCAAGTCATCCAGACACCAACTTGGGGCTCAAAGAGAAAGAGGCGGACGTGAGAGTACTGATCCCGCAGCATAGGGGCAAGAAGAGCAACCGAAGGAACGTGATCGAAGCTGGTAAGCTTGCGCTCTTTAGAGCAACCCTCGCATCTCTCGAAAAAGTGACTCTTGAAACGGTGCTGATGGGCTTGTGTAGCGCAACTAAGAGCCCAGGAACTTGTACACGGCTTCCTCGACGGACCGATAGCCGCGATCGAAGTCAAAGACGACGTCCTCGACTCCATTAGAGACACTAGGCTGTCAGACCCTGACAGCTGGCGGAAAGTCGTTCAAAACGCGCCTGTGGCAGAGAGGAAATACCTCGGTCAAGTTCACGAATTGCTTAGCGATATGGCGGACGAAATGAAAGGAACTACGCGGAATGCTTTCATCTACAATGTTCGAACCGGGGCTTGCATTTACTATGATCTCGGGCGTTCGGCATCATGAAACGGGGGTGGACTTATGCATGGCATGTCGGGCGGGACACTCAAGCTGGCGTCCCGATCATTGGAGATACCCCCATGCGTGCTTTATGCAATACTTAGCAAGATGTTGTACATAGTGGAATGATATGATTAATTCAATCTGAAACATCATCGCTATCGTAATTAACCAGAGGCCCTGATGGCGCCGCAGCAAGCGCTTTACTTGTGATAACGCTGCCATCTATCCGCGTGGAGTAACCTTTCAAAGCAGCAAGTGTTGAGCCTGACAATATTCCGCCGCTGCCACCACCCTCTTCCTCATGCTGCTCACCAGGCGGCGCATCCTCAATCAGATACCTCTCCGCACCACCCTCGATTTCCTGCCTTCCAGCTCCATTGACAGCGGCCTGTCCTCTAGCAAACCAAACCTCATCAGGCGCTTCGTAACCCTCCAATCCAAACCCGCCCTCAATCTTCTTCCTTTTCCTCGCCTCCGGATCCCTCCCCTCAAGCTCCGCCACAAATTCCGCCGGCAGCGCTCTCCTCACCGCCTCCGCAGCCTGCTCCTCAATCTTATGCGCCTCCCTCTTCTGCGCGAGCGGATTCGGATCCACAGTCGCCCACCGCACGTTCAGAATCTCAGAGTGGTCCAGCGATTGATGCGCCATGGCCTCCTTTGCGAACTGCGAGTTGGCTTCGTTCGTGTATGTCACGAATGCCACGCCACGGGAATTCAGCACTCGTATCCGGTCGACTTGGCCCCACTCTGCGAAATGCCGAGCTACTACCTCCTCGATGTCGTCGGTCACGTGGATCCTGCCGATGTAGAGGGTCCGGTTCTGTCTCATGAAACTGCCCACGCCACCCATGTCGTCCCGGTAGTCGCTATGTTTGTCCCGGCCAAAGCAATCGACGTTCGGATTGAAGAGGTCATGTAACCCCGGTAGTCGATGTAGATACTCGCACTCATGACCTTTCGGACACAGGCCCTTCGCGAAGAAGAGGCAGAAGTAGCTTCCAGCTACCTTGTCGGCGCGCGTGTACCCGGAGTCTGTGGCGATGTTGCAACGGCCGGCGGCGGCGTGCTTGGAGAGGTATTTGTCCTCGCGGTCGCCGCCGGACCACTTGTTGTACCAGATGTTGAAGATAGTGCCGGTTTGAGGTGGGGGCTCGGATTTGAGGGTGGACGGGTCGACTTGAGGGCGGGCGGGGCGGCGTTTGCGGCGGATGATCTTTTTGACTTTCTTCGAGGAGTCTTGGGGGGCTGTGGTGAGAGAGGTTTCGGTGTTGGCGGTGGCTAGGTCAGTAGTTGTTATTGCTGGTATGGCATCTTCCTCAACAACGTCCAATGGGTCTGTTGCTGACGGCATGATCGCTGGTGGTAGGGTGTCAACGTCAGCCATGACAGACGGTTGAGAGGTAATGCGCCAGCTTTGAAGCTCTGAGGTTGTGGAATTATGGCGCTAACGTTAAGCCTTGTGGAAGTGCTTAGATAAGCAAGCGGGAGCGCCAAAAATTGCCGCCGTTGAAAGTCGAAGCCCTCTGCATAAATGCTTGGAAGATTTCACCCCGCGTTAACAGTGAGAAGGTGCTTTTGTGATAACAACGGATTGATCCGGCATAACCCCTATATTATCTCAGATTACTTTCCAGTCAAGATGGTCAACATCACCGAGAAGATCAAGGAGTAAGCCTTATTGCGTAATGGATAACATGAATAATCGGCCACTAAACAGTGTTCTAGGATTGAGGAGGAGATGAGGAGGACGCAGAGTAACAGCCTTCTAACCTTACTGTCAAAATATTAAATAACGCTGATGTATTCTAGAAAACAAGGCTACCGGTACACCATGATCCATAATGTCCCTACTGAATTCGGTTGTTGACCTTAAATCAAGAGTACCATCTGGGTCTGCTGAAGGGGTAAATTGAATCTTTTCTCGAGTAGAGACTTGCGGTCGTACTGATCAGTGCATAGAAAGCTTGCTCGGCTACGAGCACAACTCCTCGAACCTGCACCAGGAGCCGGATCAGGGGGCGGTGCAGGTTTCGACGTTAGTAAGAGCGGGGATGCCCGTATAGCTTTGGTCGGCTTTCCGTCCGTAGGCAAATCTACGTTCTTGTCAAAGATCACCAAGACGAAGAGTGAAGTCGCCGCGTATTCATTTACCACACTTACAGCCATCCCTGGTGTACTGGAGTACGGAGGCGCGGAGATCCAGGTCCTGGACTTGCCAGGAATCATTGAAGGTGCCTCCGAGGGCAAGGGAAGAGGGAGACAGGTCATTTCGGCTGCGAAGGTAGGGTTGTTGTACTAGTAGATGGTTTACCGGCAATGACTGATGAAGCTCAGACTAGTGATTTGATTCTGATGATCCTCGATGCAACGAAAAGAGCCGAACAAAGGGCACTGATAGAGGCAGAGTTAGAGGCAGTGGGCATACGGCTGAACCGAGAGCCTCCGTACGTATCGAACAATCTTATTTCCTGAAGATCCATCCTGACACCCACAGAAATATTTACTTAAAAGCAAAGAAAGCCGGCGGCATGAAGATTACTTTCCAGACTACACCAAAGAACCTAGACGAGAAGATGCTGTACAACATCCTTCGAGATTATAAGATGCTCAATTGTGAAGTGCTAGTGCGAGATGAGAATGGTAGGCAATTATCCTACAGGTAGCTTGATCTCAATGCTGACTTGCACAGCAACTGTTGATGACTTCATCGATGTGATCATGAAAGATCATCGCAAATACATTAAATGGTGGGAGTGCTCCATTGCCACCAACAGCAACACCAAGCTGATAACGCCGCAGTCTCTACGTGTACAACAAGATCGATAGTGTTAGCCTTGATTTCCTTGACAAGCTAGCGCGTGAGCCCAGTACTGTGGTGATGAGCTGCGAGCTAGACCTAGGCATTCAGGACGTCGTTGAGAGATGCTGGCACGAGCTGCAACTGATGAGAATATATACAAAGCGGTATGTCTCTCGTCTTCAAGTGTAACCACGCGAATATTTACGGGAAGAGCAGAAAGGGGATAGAGCCTGACTTCAATGAGGCACTCATCGTCCGCAATAAGTCAACAATTGAAGAGGTCTGCGACCAGGTGCATCGAACGCTGAAGGAGACTTTCAAGTATGCCTTGGTCTGGGGTGCAAGTGCAAGACACGTTCCTCAAAGGGTCGGTCTAAGCCACATCGTTGCGGATGAGGATGTTGTATCTATCGTAGCCAAGTAGGATCACATTCCGCTGAGCATCTGGCGTTGTGCAATTACGATCTGTTCATGGCGCATGCAAAGGTACCTAACTCTTCTGTCGAACTGGTGTATTTAACTACAAGAAGCCCTAAAGTACATCTTGTCCACAGTGCAGAATTCGAGTTTGATGTTGAGTTTTGGAGGCTTCTCGAATGTTCTATGGTTGATCCATGACAGCGGCTGCGTCACAGCTTCACCGCTGGAATCCCAGCGTGGGGCAGCCGAGTCGACCCAATGCCAATGTTTTGCGTGGCCACGCACACCAAATCACTTTCTTAGCCTCAATCATGACCGTAACAAACCCATCCAGAGCGTAGCCCATTATTCACTGTCATCCGCAGCATTTCAATGACAAAGTGTTTTTGCGCGACAAATCAAGCATTCACCGACCCCGCTGCGTATACACAGCGTACCCTGGGATCACTCTTCCTGGAGTCTCAGGACTCAATTGCTGGATACAACACGTCAAATCATCGGCACTCCATTTGTCACGTCGAAACGGCAAAGGGATAGTTTGATAGGACCTTAGCAGGGTGGACTCCAAGTTGCCGCCTCTGTAATCCAGAATTATTCAAGGTCACCGAGATGGTCACAGAGACGAAGCTATACGACTCATTAGGCGCTAAGCCTGGTGCCACGCAAGATGAGATCAAGAAAGCATACCGGTAAGGTCGAAAATGTCTCCATCTAATGATCTATGACTTAGACTGACAGCCTCGAAGGAAGGCCGCGCTTAAGTGGCATCCGGATAAGAACAAGGACAATCCAGCAGCATCTGAGAAGTTTAAAGGTAAAGGCGTATTCTGCTACGATCGGCATTTCGTACTAACATTTACTGCAGAGGTCTCACAAGCCTACGAAATCCTCTCCGATCCCGAAAAACGTAAAGTCTACGATCAATACGGGCTCGAATTCCTTCTCCGTGGCGGTCAAGCACCACCACCCGGTGCCGATGCGGGTGGACCGGGGGGGGTGCCTTTCGAAGGGATGCCCGGCGGCTTTGGCGGGATGGGTGGCATGCCAGGCGGCGGTGCCCGAACGTTCCATTTCTCGACCGGAGGAGGGGGTGGAGGGGGAGGCTTCAGTTTTAGCAACCCGGACAGCATATTTTCCGAGTTTTTCAGATCTGGCGGTGCTGGTATGGGCGACGACGACGATGTCTTCGCTCAATTGGGCGGTGGTATGGGAGGGCGAGGTGGTGGGTTTCGGACAAGCTCGTCGAGGTTCCGCGATTCAAACGGTAGCAGTCGACAGCGTCCTCCAACGCCCGAGGTGACCACGGTAGAGAGACCATTGCCGTTGACGCTGGAAGAATTGTACAACGGGACCAAGAAGAAGATGAAGATCAAGCGGAAGACATTTGATGAGACTGGGAAAAGGAGCGTACAGGACAAGGTCCTTGAAATGGATATCAAGCCCGGCCTGAAAGCGGGAAGCAAGATCAAATTCAAGGGTGTCGGTGACCAAGAGGAAGGAGGAACACAGGATTTACATTTCATTGTCACTGAGGTATGTTCAACCCAGATTTATACCCTGGTCAGATTGCCGACAGCCATTATAGAAAGAACACGCTCTCTTCAAGCGGGACGGTGATGATATCCGAGCGACAATCGAGCTAGAGCTTAAGGAAGCTCTCACTGGATGGAAACGGACAATAGCCACCATTGATGGGAGACAAGTACCGGTATCTGGTGGTGGACCGACACCCCCTGGCTATGAGACTACTTTCCCGGGCCTGGGCATGCCGAAAAGCAAGAAGCCTACAGAAAGGGGCGATTTTACTGTTACGGTGAAGGTGAAATTTCCGACAAGTCTTACGCCGGCACAGAAGACTCGTTTGAAGGAGATATTATAGGAGGCGACGGTGGACGGGTTCTCCGAAGGTAAGTCAAATGCTGCTATGTGCTCTGGAAAGGCATTCAGCGGTTGATGGAGGCCCTTGCTGCAAGGTAGTTGGTGGCAATAATAGGTATCTTGCCAACAGTTGAAAGGGCTGTTTTGATGACTCATTTAACCGCCTTGGAACCGGAAAGCCTGCATCAATCGCGTCTCGGTGATTCAGTCCAGTGCAGTGCACATAGGATCTTCACCGCCAAGACCGGGATCTAACTTTTACGAAGCCTCCAGAGGTGAAGACCTGACTTGCTGGTGCCGAAGGGTGTAAAGTGCGTTGGGAAGCTGGAATGTTCTTATCAATCTCAACATCGACCATAATCCGAGACACAGAGGTCGATGGTCGTAGACTATCGCCTCGCCTTGGCGTCAAAGAATGGTGTTTACATGAAGATAAAGCACACAATTCCATTAACATATGACCGCCCTTCTCAGCATGAACACCATCTAACACACCCCACATCACGAGTTAAAAATCCTTGAATAAAGCACCTCATGCCTCCCAACCCACAAATCCATCACCGGCACCACCTGGCCCGCATCCTCCACCCTCGTCTCCCACTCCCTCTTCACACACTCTCCAATCCTCTCCTGTAAGCCCGCACTCGCCAGAACCCCCTGCGCATGATACGGGCCCATGACCCCGGCCCGCACCGCCGCGCTCAATACGGCTTTTGCGTGGTTGAAGAGGAAGACGTAGGTCGTTTGCGAGAGGGGGACGGCCATGGATTGGCAGACGAGTGACCAGAGAGGTGCGAAGTGGCCGTTTGCGCCGAGGTGCGTCGGAGAAGGATTGGAAGGGGTGGATTTGAGGAGGGTGGAGAAGGAGAGGAGCGCGTTAGTCGCAGTTGTGGTGGTGGTGGTGGTGTTGAGGGTGTTGCATGCCGGTCGGAAAGAGCGCTCCCAAACGCTCAGAAGCGCACGGCCCTGTGCGACGCTAGCGCGGCGGGCCACCGTGCAAGGCGTTGACGCGTCGAAGTCGTTGTCGAGGGTGGCGATGGTTTCGGGGCGCCTGTAGGCGGCGAGGACGTAGGGAAGGGCTGCGCTGGCGAGGGAGGAGACGGAGAGGTTGAGGAAGTGGTGGAACGAGGCTACGGGTGTGGTGGTGGGTGGGAGCGGCTTGTGGTGGGCGATGTAGGATTCGAGACCGCTGGAGAAGGCGAAGGAGCCGAGAGGGAGGGCGGAGTCGGAGAGGAGGAGGAGGGCGTGGATGGAGGTAGCCGGATGTAATGCTGTCGCGAGCGATTGTTGTGAGCTTAGGATACGCGCGTGATGGCGTGGTGTGACAGACCGTTGTCATTGCTAGGGCACGAAAACGATTCTTCGCCGTTTGAGGCAGTGGACGTAGTATTCTGCCTCACTTGGGCATTGGTGTTTTCAAATCGCAGTTCCGGATCAGCAATCCCAGGTTCGAGCTGTTGCCGATCCGAATTGCGGCTCATCGAAGCAGAATTAAGGACAGCCCCGGATGAGTTTTAAGAAGTTGGCTCTTAGGGTGACGTTGTACTACCCCGGCTCAGGACTAGTGCTGCGTGTCCGGGAGCGGGCCGAAACCTCAAAGCATGACGGGAGGCGCTATCACTTTATTCATACCTCATTTAAGGTTTAAGAAGGCTCACAAAGGTCAAAATAAGAAGATATAAATTTCAAGAAAGTCATTTAAGTAAGAACTACAAGCAAGCTGTTTAAGCAAGGAATTATGAGCTTTTCAAGACCTCTTCAGTGAGAGAGAGTGTTGAAAAGAGGCACTTCAGGACCTTAGTCAGCTGTTTAAGTGAGGCAGTACTTAGCCTGTCTCACCCTCTAGAATGAACAATCAAGTTGTTGCATCTTCAAACTTTAACATAATATACCTGTGTTCTGTCCAACTAAGCCTACTGTGCGGAGCCGGAATTCGGTGCGCAATACCTCCTTTACTCTGTCCAATCTAAATCAATGACTATATCCTCAGAAGACACATTGTTCTTTCCACTCCTTTTGAGCTCTTCCTCAAGAGCATTCTCAACCTTTGCCCAATACTTCGACTCGCCGGCTATTTTGTACCCCATCTCTCTCCCGCTGTTTATCATACTATCAAAGCCGCGTCTTCCTTCCTTTGCCACTTGCTCATCTTCGCAACGACTTATGTCTTTGAATCTTTGCCTCCAGAACAGCCATCTTGACACGCTGAAACCCGCTTGCTCGATATTGGCGTTCCGAGCCAGCTCTCCTGGTGCTGAGAGATGAAGGTCGACCTCGGCAAAGGAGTGATTGTTGACTGCCAGAGTCAGAAGCTTGTGGCTGCAGTACTTGAACCATGCAACACATGCAGGTAGCATGTCAGCAACCGACACCTTGTCGCCATTTTCAGGTCTGGTTAGCTGTCGAGGTGTCTCAAGCGCTTCCCGCAACAACCAGAGAGCACACAAACTAAGACCAGTGTCACATACACCAAGAGCTGGGAGTCGTGCGGTGAAGGCGGCGAAATTGTGTCGATGGTTAGGAGACATATCCATCGACTTCTCCCAAACTTCTCGCATATCTTCAGCAAGATACGGTAGGTCTGTCCAAATCCTCAACCCGTCCGAGGTAATAGCCTCTTCATCGGTCCCGGTCGTCCTTCTGCGAATCGTACCCATCTCCCTCGCGTATAGGAGTTGATCCACAAGCCTGTCTTGTGCAGGATCATCGGCATTGGTGATTTTCGCCGTTTGGACAAACAAGTACCAGAGATCATGCATATCCCATTCAAATAACATGATATGATTGTCGGAAACCGTGTAACGATAGTTGATATTGAGTATGTAGCCCCTTATGGTTGACCAAAGACTGCTTTGGCTATTGGATTTAGATTCGTCATCTGCGGCTTCGCGGTCAATTTCTTCTCTGGATGTTTGGCTGAAGCGTTCGCGGCTGCGAATCTGTTCGAGGGTGGGTATTGTGGCCATTGCTGTGCTTTGAGGCTGAGATACGAAGGTGAGCTCAGGGTTGGAATTGTGTGTGTTTGGTGGTAGAATTTAGTTCCAAGGGAAAGCAATATTAATGTGAGAATACTGTTGCCTAATGGTCCGAACAGGAAAGGCGCTACGTCAGGCTTCACTACCCCACTGTAATATACGTCATCATTCGCAAAATACGCCTCAAGTTCAGGGAAATGCTTGTGAAGAACGTTGTTCCTCGCCCAAGCAGCCTGTTCCCGAGAATGCCTTCACGCGTTACTCTGCCGACTCTTTTGGCCAGTGGCAGAAACACCCACTCGTGCCACTGTCCCACAAGCGAGTATGACGTCTACGCATCGTGTGCAGGGCTGATTTCCAGCCTGGTTTCAGACATCATATCATTTGCTTATTTCTAGGCGGTAAGCTCACTATAGTTCTATCTCGTATCCGCGCACGTCAAGTACCCATGCACCCGTCCCGTGCCGACTTAACCGAAAGCTTAAACTGACAGTTACAACAGTACAAACGGGCAAATCAGGTAAAGAGTTCAACCCTCAGGTCTGTACATTCATCAGTATAATTTTCCTTCCGATCCAGCGACACCCAACAGTCTCGCGGTAAACAGTGACAAAGTCTTGAAAGAGCGTACCGGGCAGGTCGAATATTTGTGACTACCTGTAGGGTTGCAATCCGTATTCGCACCGGGAACCCAGCAAGAGCCTAGACGGTGAGAGTATCAGCTCCGGTAAGACGCGAAAAGTCAAGCTTCTCTCGAAAGGACTCAGGAAAGATCGGAGAGGCGATACCATCGGAGCAAGAGCACCAATTTCCCACCCCTGTGTCGGGATCGGCCCTGGCGATTGTCAAATCTCGATCCTGCCTGCGCACCTAGAGGGCAGAGACATGCTTACGCATTGTAGCAAGGCTGTGGGCCTGCAGCCATGACATGACTAACCAAGGCCAGAGTAGCCGCGAGAATAGCGAAAGTCTTCATGTTTAACGAGGGATTTTGTAGGATAGTTTGAATATATTTGGTGTTTCGTCTCGTGTGAACTCGTTGATCGCAACTTCTTCTTCTAATCGTTTCAACTGAGAGGATGGTGTGCGATGCGGTCTTATATTTCTGCTAGATATTCCTTCCCCTCCCCCCTCTTTGATGTCTAATATTCCTTCCCCTCTTCGGTGTTGCATTTCTCGCCCCTTCTGTTGTGTCTCTGCATATTCCTTCCCGTGTCTGATGTTGCATTTCTCGCCCTTCTGTTGTGTCTCTGCATATTCTTTCCCGTGTCTGATGTTCCATTTCTCACCCTGTCTGATATCATAGATGTTGGATTCTCTCCCCTTCTGTAATGACAAATACTCCTTCCCGTGTCTGATGTTGCATTTCGCGCCCTGTCTGGTATCATAGATGTTGGATTCCCGCCCCTTCTGTTGTGTCTCTGCATATTCCTTCCCGTGTCTGATGTTGCATTTCTCACTCTGTCTGATATCATAGATGTTGGATTCTCTCCCCTTCTGTAATGACAAATATTCCTTCCCCTCTTTGATGCTACATACCTTTCCCCCTTCTGGTGTGGGATACTGAGGATCGACAGTATCTCCTTCGGATACCACGGTATCTTTTTGGATGTTCCCCTCCTCAGTATGATGCATATGATGTATCGCTCTTCGATGTTGTATTTCTCGCCCGATATCACAATGAGCAGACACGGGATGTGGTGGAACGATTGGTCGTCGGCAAGAACCACCCCCAGGTGTAGGGATCAAAGCACATATGTTGGAGGGTTTAGTGAACTTTGAGTCTGCCGCGATCCGTCGATGGTTCATCTATAAGTTGGCAGATCTGCCGCTGTTCGAAAAGTTGTTCCTCATCTGAATAAGTGGGAGCTTGAAAAAGAAAAACTCTTTCCCGTTACTCTACCCTTCATACCGGTCTCATTATCAACGCTGTTTCCTCACGATGGTTTCAATCAAAATTTTGCTCGGATTGAGCATGTTGGGGATGTGGACTGGGCCTGTTTTCGCTGTCGCCGTCCCTCCGCCCGTCCCTGCCACTGCCGATATGTCTCCCGCCATCCCAGAAGAATTGACCGCCGCCGCCAGAGTGAGTCTTTTTCCTCATTAACACCGTGCGAGAAGTGTATGCTTCAGGAGTGGATAATTGACAACATTTCACGTCCAGAAACTTTGTTATGGAACGTGTACATCAAATGGCAGCGGCATTTGCCATTGTCTGTTTCCAGTCCGCGCATGCGTTCGCGCGTACTGCAGAACTCACCCTCGTGCTGCTTGCACCTGTGCCTGATTTGTGGCGAGGCGTATACGTCCACTGCGGAGCTTCATGGGCTAGCACGAACGTCTGGGTTGCGATCCGCGCTTTTTTCAATGATATTGGACGATGTGCTTCCTGTTCTGCGTGGCCGGAATATCGAATCGTGGTGGGATTGTTACAGCCTTGAATGTGTTTGATATTGAATCCTTGGCCCTTAGTTAGATGGATCAGTCAAGGTATGACTCACAGGCATACTGTTGCCTGTTCACGCTGTTATGGATTCATTCACTACTTCTCCTCACTATTGCTATGGCCCTTGCTATTCGCTATTGCCCTATGTGGCTACACTGTCGCTGTTGCCCTATATGGCTTATTCGAACGTATTTAGCACGCCTCGCAGGTCACTTTTCAACATGAACAACACACACTTCAGCCGTACAACTGATTCACAACACACACCCACCGCAGCCTGCGGCTTCCTGCATCGGCCTAGAAAGGTATCTATGCATATGTAGTCTGTCCTTTCCTTGAATGAGAAAAGAGAGCGAGCACTTCATGAATGATTAGCTAACACCCTGCACAAACCAATATCGTCACAAACAAAGTCGCCCCCCCCCTGAATCGAACAAACGGTGCATCTTGTCCTGCGCACAGTGGTTCAACGAAGTGGTAACTCTGCCAGCTCTTGGCTCATAACCTCCACACCGCTATCCGCCTCCATCTCCGCTACCCCACGCTCGACATTTGCCAGTTCCGGAAGCTGCCGCTGATCGTGAAACACTCCATACACACCTGGGTGGGCGTCAGTAGCATCTTTCTCCAGCATCTCTTCACACTCGCCGCTGTTGCGGAGGTGGTGGAGGATCAACCAAACACCGGCGGATATGATCGCCGCTCCTGCGACACCTCCAACCACTCCACCAGCTATGGCGCCGGAATGGTTGGATGACGTCGAAGATGAGTTTGTTGCTGTGACGTTTGTGGCTGAAGTGACATGGCCGAATAATTGATTGTAACCGGCAGAGGGATACTTGATGGTGGAGCCGCCAGTGCCACTGAAAGACCCAAATCAGTATAAATTGCTTGATCACAGGTCACAGGTTCAGAAAAGGCAAAACCTACGATCCACCAATCTTTGAAACTACTGGATCGGGTACCACATAGGGCGTGGCACTCGCATTGTAAGAATTGACCCAGAGCATCGTTGACATGTCGAAGACAGCCACGCCCGAATACACATGGTCACAGTTACGGCTACTTGAGGTGCCTCCAACGGAGAGCATCTGTCGATTGCCAGCGACGTGGCAGGTATGTCCATAGCGGGGTATGGAGCCTTCAGATACCTTGGTCCATGTGAAAGAAGGGATGGAAAGTACATATACCTGGTCAAAATACTCATTGAAGCTTCCACGGCCTCCATACATGTACCTGCATGGATTTCAGCCATCTTCCTTGAGAGGTGATTGAATAGGTATACATGTTGTAACTGGAGCGATCCTGAGCAGACACCGTAACTATGCAGAATTCAACACGCGGGCTGGGGGAGTCTCCCGTTGTGGCTTGTTTAGACCATCTCCCGGCTGGGCTGCCGTTATAAAGTGAATTCACGTCGAAAACATCGACACCGTCCATACTAAGCTTGAGAAACGATTTAGTTCTTACTCGGTTTTATTGACTTTCTATAAACTCACAAATTTTCCATCCTTGTCGAGCCCTCCTAAATGTATCAATATCCCCTTCTCACCAATTCCGGAAACATATTGAAGACCCCCCAGAATTGTTGGCTGGCCTTCGGTTACTGCCAGAGTTGACAGATTCCGGGCTGTTCTGTCTGTCATGTTGATAACGATCATGTCGTCAAGGAAGATCTGAACACCAACACCTAAGTCCTGGGTTTCTGTTGAACTTCCATTGTCAATCTGCCCATTGAAATAGAACGCTAGCCCCAGCTCCGGCGCCTCGGCGAGAGCTCCGCCGTTGGGCCTGGAGGGACTTGCTGATGAGATGTCGGACTGATTCCACTTGGCCAATGCCGTATCATAAGACCACAGCGAATATTGAGCAGAAGTTGGTGGTTCAAACCCTGGGCTGCTGGTGTTCCACCACGACGTCGTTCCGCCGTAAAGGTAGATATGGTCGTCTTGCACTGGCCCTTGGTAGAGTGCTCCACGGACAAGGACAGGTGAAGACGCTGTATTGGGATTGCCTATTTTGTCCAAATACTTTTCGGAAAGATTCGTCGTCCAATCCCAGGACCCACTCAGGTCAATTTCAATGAGGTAATTGTCTAGGCTGTTAAGCACTTTGTCCAACCTCGCTGCAAGCCCGATGAAGCACTCACTGTAGCCAAGTGTGATGTTCCCGGTCAGTTGAGTACCATTTACGAAGTCGACGTAAGTCTCTAGACCACCATCAATGTAGAGTGTATTGTTCTTCACAGTTGCTATTGGTCGTGGGGTCAGGCTAATAGAACCTTGTGGCCTTGACACAAGACAACTCACATTGATGCTCAAATCGTGTACACATATTCGAGATTGGATTCATTCCTGCTCCAGCCTGCACACTAGGCCCGAGACCAAGTCCGGCGACGAGGGAAAGGGCAAGAAACCTCATTGTCAGGGTAGCAGATGATATCTCACTCTTACAAAAGGTACAGATTAGAGTAGGAGGATTGTCTGTCACCAGAAGAGATATTCAAAGACACAAATATCAAAAGAGATTAACGAGGGAAAACAGAGAGATGTAATAGAGAGCCGTTCTAAATTTGAAACAAGGCTGGCCCCCATTTTGAAAGGTGGTAGCCAAAGATATCACACGAAGGCTGCAATGCTGACAGTGTATCTCCCATTCCATATCGGGAACAGATTTTGACAGTAGCTGTTGAGATATATTCAAATTCTTACGATACATAAAACCTCTAAAATGAACGGAAGTACATAGTCACTAAGCTTCGGTTGTTCCAGAAATTCAACTATTTGGGATGCTCTACATGTCTTTGGGCCAATTGAATCCCTTGGGCAGTTGGACATTGTATCTCCGTGAGAAGTGTAGGAACGATTCTTAGAGTGTTAGAGATACTACGTTCTGGAATATTTCGCATGAAGCTGTTCACGGA